>Ga0207868_1000030_pt1 | contig 212573 bp, 173 predicted proteins | sample Passage237B_FD_187370 | JGI IMG/M metagenome (GOLD analysis project Ga0207868, IMG submission 187370) | Cellulose adapted compost microbial communities from Newby Island Compost Facility, Milpitas, CA, USA - Passage2 37B (SPAdes) (version 3) ...
CAGAAGATCGGGACGGTGGCGGTGCTGCGGTGTTTGGGCGCGAGCGCGCGGGCGAGTTTTTCGATCTATCTGGTGCAGGGATTTTTTCTCGGGCTGATCGGCGCGGTGACGGGGGCGGTGGTCGGCGTGGCGGTGCAGGTGACGCTGCCGGTGTTGTTGGCGGATTTTCTACCGTTCGAAGTGGAGACGGTGATCTCGTGGCCGGCGGTGTTGCGCGGGGCGGGCGCGGGGCTGGTGATCTGCGTGTTGTTCGCGCTGCTGCCGCTGCTGGCGGTGCGGCGGGTGTCGCCGCTGCTGGCGATCCGGTCGGCGCAGGGCGAGAGCACGAAGGCGGATCCGTGGCGGAAATGGATTTTTCTGGGCATCGCGGCGGCGATCGCGGGGTTCGCGGTTTTGCAGGCGGGCAGCGTGCGGGTGGGCGGGGGATTTGCGGTGGGGCTGGGGCTGGCGTTTGCGCTGCTGGCGGGACTGGCTCGGGTGATCATTTGGGGCGCGCGGCGGTTCGTGCCGAAACGCGGACTGCCGTATGTGGTGCGGCAAGGGCTGGCGAATCTGCATCGGCCGAACAACCGGACGGTGCTGCTGCTGCTGTCGTTGGGATTGGGGACGTTTTTGATGGTCACGCTGGTGCTGACGCGCGCGACGCTGGTGGCGAAGATTGAAGGGATCGGCGGCGAGAACCGTCCGAATCTGATGTTCTTCGACGTGCAGGAAGATCAGCGCGAGCGGCTGGAGGAGTTGGCGACGGCGAACGGGACGCCGGTGTTGTCGAGCGCGCCGATGGTGACGATGCGGCTGGTGGAGTTGAAAGGGCGGAGCGTGGAGGCGTTGCTGCGCGATCCGAATTCGGGCGTGGCGGGCTGGGCGCTGCGGCGGGAGTATCGGTCGACGTATCGTGCTGAACTTTCGGATACGGAGACGTTGATGGAGGGGGAATTCATCGGACGGGTGGAGGAAGGGACGGAGCCGGTGCCGGTGTCGCTGGAGGGGGGACTGGCGCAGCAGTTGGGCGTGAAGATCGGCGACGGCATGGTGTTCGACGTGCAAGGCGTGCCGGTGCCGGTGGAGGTGCGGAGTTTGCGGCGCGTGGAGTGGCAGCGGCTGCAGCCGAACTTTTTCGTGGTGTTTCCGGAAGGCGTGTTGGAGCCGGCGCCGAAGACGTTTATCGCGCCGGTGCGGACGCCGACGACGGAAGCATCGGCGAAGCTGCAGCAGGCGGTGGGGCGGGAGCTGCCGAGCGTGTCGGCGATCGATCTGCGGCTGATCCTGGAGACATTCGACAGTATCTTCTCGAAGGCGGCGTTCGTGATCTCGTTCATGGCGGGGTTCACGGTGCTGACGGGCGTGATCGTGCTGGCGGGAGCGATTTTGTCGGGACGCTTTCAGCGCGTGCGCGAGACGGTGTTGCTGCGGACGCTGGGGGCGACGCGGCGGCAGTTGCAGCAGATTCAGGTGGTGGAGTATGTGGTGTTGGGCGTGCTGGCGGCGGCGACGGGCGGGGCGCTGGCGTTGGGGGCGAATGCGGCGCTGGCGAAGTGGCTGTTCAAGGCGCCGTTCGTGTGGGCGCCGGGAGCGCTGATGGCGTCGGTCGCGGGCGCGGTGGCGGTGACGTTGATCACGGGGATGGTGACGAATCGCGGGATCACGCGGCATCCGCCGTTGGAGGTGTTGCGGCAGGAAACATGAGGCGGAATAGGCCCGCGGAACACTCGGCATATACGGAAAAGAGGGCGTATCTTGTTACTTGATACTTGGGACGGGTTACTCCCTCTTCCTCGCATGGCACGGATCGTTACTTTTCATTACACCTTGCGCGATCCGGAGGGGCGCGTGATCGACACATCGGCGGGCGGCGAGGCGGTGACGTATCTCGAAGGCGCGGGGCAGATCATCGACGGACTCGATGAACAACTGCGGACGGTCGAGGCGGGAGCGAAGGTGCGCGTGCAGGTGCCGGCGGCGAAGGCGTATGGCGAGCGCGATGAAGAGCAGGTGCAGCGAGTGCGGCGCGAGCTGCTGCCGATCGAGGGCGAATTAAAGGTCGGAGATGCGTTTCAGGCGGGGACGGACCGGCATGCGCCGGTGGTGGTCGTCGCGGCGATCGAGGGAGATGAAGTGTTGCTCGATGCGAATCATCCGCTGGCGGGCGTGGATTTGACCTTTGATGTCGAAGTGGTGAGCGCGCGAGCGGCGACGCCGGAAGAGTTGCGGCACGGGCATGCGCACGGGACCGGGGAGTGCGGGTGTGACTGAAGGGCGAGCACGAGCAAGAGCACGAATCACGAGCACGAGGTATGGCGGCGCGGAGTTCGGGGATTGCTCAGACGATCGTGACGGGCGGTGGCTGGAGTTTCGCGATTTCGGCCATGATGCGGGAGCTCGCGATCTGGTAGCGGTCTTTGCCGGCGTCGGGTGCGTCGTAGACGGAAGGGGGAACCGGGCGTCCAAAAACGACGGATACAGGCGTGCCGAGGCGGGGAAACTTCACGCCTTTGCCGTAGGCTTCGAAGGAGCCGAAGATGCGGGCGGGGATTACGGGAACCTGCGAACGGCAGACGATGAAGCCGACGCCGGGTTTGGGATCCTGCAGCCGGCCGTCGGGAGAGCGCGTGCCTTCGGGGAAGAGGATGAGGCCCTTGTTGTCTTTAAGGGCGCGGAGAACGCGTTTGAGGGCGCTGACGTCCTGGCCTCCGTCACGGTCGACGGGAATGGTGCCGACGGCATCGAGCCACCAGGAGGCGACACCGCGTTTCCAGAGGGTTTTGCGAGCGAAGAAGCAGAGCTGGCGCGGGACTTGGCAGCCGATGAACGGCGGGTCGAGAAAGCTGAGGTGGTTGGCGGCGATGAGAAACGCGCCGTCGTGCGGCAGGTTTTCGCGGCCGGCGACCTCGCCGCGGAAGAACATGCGGTAGAGGACGGTGATGACGTAGTGGAAGAAGCCGTAGATCGGCTCCATCGCGTTTTGAGGAAACTCGCGGCTCATGCGGATTCGGGCGAGCCGAGTTTGGCGGCGATGGCGGCGGACATTTGCGCGACGACCTGTTCGAGGGTGAGGAAGGTGCTATCGATCACGGTGGCGCCGCGGAGGCTTTCGTCGAGACGGGCGCGATCGAGGGTGTCGCGACGCGCGACCTGATCGTGCTGGCCCTGTTGTTGACGGCGGCGAGCGCGCTCCTCGGGATCGGCGAAGAGGAAGAAACGAAGATCGGCGTCAGGGAAGATTTTCGAGCCGATGTCGCGACCCTCCATCACGAGGCCGCGAAAGTGGTGGGCGCGAGCGGTGTCGGCCTGGCTGCGTTGGTAGTCGAGGAGCGCGGCGCGGAGCTCGGGAATCGCGGCGAAGAGGGCGACGGAGGCGTTGACGGCGGGCGTGCGAATTTCGGGGTCGGGAATGACGCGGCCGCCGATTTCCATGGCGGCGGAGCGGCCGGTGACGCGGGTGGAGAAGCGAAGATTGGCGACAGCGGTTTTCACGGTGTCGTGGTCCTGCGGCGAGACGCCGAGGTGGAGGAGTTCGGCGGTGACGGCGCGGTAGAACGAACCGGTGTCGACGTGAAGCAGGTTGAATTTCTCGCTGAGGGCGCGCGACGTGGAGGATTTGCCAGAGGCCGCGCCGCCGTCGATGGCGACGATGATGAAGTTGGAAGGAGTCACTGTTTGGGAACTACGAATGGACACGAATTCACACGAAAGGAGGAGAAGAGAGGGCCCACGGAACACACGGAAGACACGGAAATCGGATTTCTCCGTGTGGTCCGTGTGGTCCGTGGGCGGTTCATGATTGTGAGTGGGTTCGGATGGTGGCGAGGACGTCGAAGAAAGCGGGGAAGGTTTTGGCGCAGCAGGCGGGGTTGCGGATGGAGAGCCACGGGCGGCCGTCGCGGCGGAGGTCGTGGCAGCCGAGGATGGCGAAGCTCATGGCGAAGCGGTGGTCGCCGTAGGTTTCGATTTCGACGTCGGGCGTGAGCGGGCGCGGCGTGATGGTGAGGGAGTCTTCGGTTTCGACGACGTCCTGGCCGAGTTTTTGGAGTTCGCGGGCCATGCCGGCGACGCGGTCGGTTTCCTGTTTGCGCGTGTGGGCGATGCCGGTGATGCGCGTGGGCCCGGAGAGAAGCGGGGCAATGGCGGCGAGGGTGAGAAAGGTGTCGGAGATCTCGCGGAAATCCTCGGTGAGCGCGGCGCCGGGCGCGCGTTGCGTGGAGCGCGTGAGGAATTCGATGAAGGCGGAATCGCCTTGGAGGCCTTGGCCGGGTGGGCGGAGGCCGGGGAGATCGAGCGAGCCGCCGACGACGGCGGGGAGGGCCTGGAAGTAGCTGGCGGCGGTGGCGTCGGGCTCGATGAGGTAGGTGGATTGCGCGCGGTAAGAAGCGGGCGCGATGCGGAAAGGCGTGTTGGCGGACGGACGCGGGATCGAGATGCCGAACTCGGCCATGAGGCGGAGCGTCATTTCGACGAAAGTCCAGCGGACGCTGCCAACGAGGGAGACTTCGACGGGCGCGGCGGCGAGCGGCGCGACCATGAGCAGCGCGGAGAGAAGTTGACTGCTTTCGGAGGCGTCGAGGGACACGGCGCCGCCGCGGAGGCCGCGGGCGTGAATTTCGAGCGGGAAGAACCCTTCTTCGCCGGTGCAGCGGATGTCGGCGCCGAGAGTGCGAAGAGCGTCGATGAGTTGTTTCATCGGGCGCTTGCGCATCTGCGGAACGCCATCGATGCGATAGATACCGTGCGGGGCGGCGGCGCAGAGGGCGGTGAGAAAGCGGGCGGCGGTGCCGGCGAGGCCGACGAAGAGGTCGACGGGCTGGGTGGGGTAGCCGCGGGGTTGGGGGCGGAGAGCGATTTCGCGGGCGGATTCGTTGAGCGAGATTTCGAAGCCGAGTGCGCGAAGCGCGTCGGACATCAGGTGCGTGTCTTCGCTGAAAAGGGCGCCGGACAGCGTGACGGGCTGGTTACCGAGGGCGGCGAGCGCGAGGGCGCGGTTGGTGAGGCTTTTGGAGCCGGGAAGGATGACGGAGCCGCGGGCGGGGCGGGTGAAAGGTTGGATCGGGAGGATGGGAGGGAGCGGCATCTAGGAGAGAGGGGAGCGAATGCGAGTGGCGGCTGGGTGGAACGAAGGAGGAAAGCGTGGGGCTCGCTCGGCGGCGGTGGTCAAAGTGGATTCCTCGCTTTGCTCAGAATGACAGAAGAAGGGGGGAGTGACGAAAGGGCGGATGACTTTGGGCGAAGCTTCACGGCGTTCGCTAGGGGGTGGGACGGAATTGGCGGCGGTAGTCGTGGCCGCGTTCGAGGAGGGCGACGACCTGGACGTAGTCGCGGTTGGCGAGGGCGGATTTGAAGGCGTGGAGTTCGTTTTCGAATTCGGTGAGGGCGCGGAGGACTTCGTCGCGGTTTTGTTCGAGGATGGTGCGCCAAAGTTGCGGATCGCTGGCGGCGATGCGGGTGGTGTCGCGGAGGCCGCCGCCGGCGTGGTTGCGCCAGGCGGGATTTTTGCAGGCGAGGAAGGCGCAGAGCGTGGAGGCGAGCACCTGCGGAAGATGACTGATGTGCGCGACGATTTCGTCGTGGGTGTCGGGCGAAACCGTGACGGGTTCGGCGCCGAGATCGCGCCAGAAGCGGGCGACGGTTTCGGCGGCGGCGGAGTCGGTTTCGGGGAGCGGGGTGATGAAGCAAGTGCGGTTGTTGAAGAGATCGGGCGTGCCGTGTTCCCAGCCGGTTTTCTCGGAGCCGGCCATGGGATGGGCGCCGACGAAGTGGGCGCGGCCGGCGACGGCGGCGTGGCCGAGGCGGGAGATTTCGCCTTTGACGCTGCCGACGTCGGTGACGATGGCGTCGGGCGCGAGGTGGGGGGCGATCTGGCGGGTGAGATCGACGATGCGATCGACGGGGGCGGCGATGACGACGAGGGAGGCGTCGCGGACGGCGGCTTCGGGGGTGTCGGCGACGTGATCGCACCACGGTTGTTCGCGGAGGGCGACGCGGGTTTCGGGGCGGCGGGCCCAGATGGCGATGCGACTGGCGATGCCGTGGGCGCGCGCGGCGCGTGCGACGGATCCACCGAGGAGGCCAGGAGCGAGGATGGCGAGGGAGGTGGACATGGTGGTGAGCGCGGAAGGAAAGAGGAAAGCCGGGGGAGGGGTGGTGTCGAGTCTGGGGGCGGAATGGCGGGGCGGGAGAAATGGGCAAAAACGAGAACGGTTTACCGCTTGGCCGGGCCGGGGCGGGCGTTCTAGCGTGCGGCATCTTGTCTGCGCGCGCGCCTGTCATCGCCTATCTCTTCACCACCTTTCCGAAACCGACGGAGACCTTTCTCCAGCGGGAGATCATCGCGATGCGGGCGCACGGGGTGGAGTTGAAGCTGTATTCGCTGTGGGGCGGCGGCGGGAGTTTTCGGGGGATGCCGGTGCGGCGGTTCAACAAGTGGCGGCTGCTGACGCTGTTCTGGATGATTCCGTATGAGTCGTGGCGGCGGCCGGAGGTGTTGCGGCAGGTGCTGCACGGGCTGTTCACGCGGAAGGCGCCGTCGTGGCTGAATTTTTGGGAGAACATGTTGGGGGCGGGATTTGCGTGTCTGTTTGCGCGGGAGTTTCGGCGGGAGCGTCCGGCGCTGGTGCATGCGGCGTGGGGTGGGGCGCCGGCGACGGCGGCGTGGTTGTTGTGGCGATTGGACGGGCATCGCTTCAGCGCGGCGGCGCATGCGTATGATATCTTCGAGCATGGCGGGGACTGGTGGTTGAACGACAAGCTGGAGCATGCGGCATTCATTCACACCTCGACGGAGATGGGGCGGGCGGCGTTGATCGCGCGCGGGCTGCCGGCGGAGAAAATCGTGTGCATCCGACGTGGACTGGAACAGTTGCCGGCGTTGAAGCCGTTGCGGTCGGATCGGACGCGGCTGCGGATCGTGTGCATCGCGCGGCTGGTGGAAAAAAAGGGACTGCGGCACCAGATGCGGATTTATGCGGCGCTGAAAAAGGCGGGGGTGGCGTTCGAGGCGCGGATCGTGGGCGACGGGCCGTTGCGGGAGGAGTTGGAGGCGCTGGCGGGAAAACTGGGCGTGACGGCCTCGGTGGCGTTCACGGGGCATTTGGCGCAGCACGACGTGTGGGCGCAGCTCACGTGGGCGGATGTGCTGGTGCACTCGGGCGTGGTGGCGGCGAGCGGCGATCGCGACGGGTTGCCGAATGTGATTCCGGAGGCGATGGCGATCGGAGCGGTGGTGGTGACGTCGCCGGCGGCGGCGACGACGGAGGCGATCACGGATGGCGTGACGGGGCTGGTGGCGAACGTGAAAAAGCCGGAAGAATGGATCGCGGCGCTGCGGAAAGTGGCGACGGAGGACGGGTTGGCGGAGAAATTGCGGAGCGGGGCGCGGCGGTGGGTGGAGGAAAATTTCGATGCGCATCGGAACGCGGAGCAGGTGCTCGCGCAATTTCGGCGGGCGATGGGGCCATCAACGTGAACCACGGATGGATACGAAGGAACACGAAGGGGAAAGAGGCCCGGAAGGTGGTATGATTTTTTTCGATACGACGAAAACGGCGGCGGTGAAGCATCGGTCGGGGCTGGCGCGATTGAGCGAGCGGTTGCGACGCGCGTGGGGGGCGGAGGCGCGGGCGGGGAGTTGGACGGAGGCGCGGGATCGGTTGGGGAAGGACGACTGGTTCGTGACGAGCGAATTGTTTTCCGAGGCGGAGCGGCCGGGGTTCGGGGAGTTCGTGCGGTCGCGGCGGTGTCGGACGGCGGCGATTTTTGCGGATGCGATTCCGATGAAACATCCGCATATCACGTGGCCGCACAGCGTGGCGCGACATCCGCACTACATGAAGATGCTGGCGGAATTTGAGCGTGTGTGGGCGATCTCGGCGGCGAGCCGGGAGGAGTTGCTGGGGTATTGGAAGTGGATGGGACTCGAGCGGACTCCGGCGGTGGACGTGCTGCCGTTGGGGGCGGATTTCGACGGGGCGGAGCGCTCGACGCAAATCGAGGGGAGGACGACGGAGAAAAAAGGGCTGCTTTGCGTGGGGATTATCGAGCCGCGGAAGAATCAGACGTTTTTGTTGGATGTGTGTGAGGAGCTGTGGGGCGGAGGGCTGGAGTTTGAATTGCACATCGTCGGACGGGTGAATCCGCATTTCGGAAAGCCGATCGTGAAGCGAATCCGGGCGATGGCGCGGCGGTATCCGGGATTAAACTACCACGAGGCGGCGAGCGACGAACTGCTGGCGCGGCTGTATGCGAGCGTGCGGGCGACGGTGTTTCCGACGATCGCGGAAGGGTGCGGGCTGCCGTTGCTGGAGTCGCTGTGGCGCGGGGTGCCGTGCGTGTGCAGCGATTTGCCGGTGCTGCGCGAAAATGCGGACGGCGGCGGGTGCGTCGCGGTGGCGGTGAACGATCGCGAGGCGTGGGCGACGGCGTTGCGCGCGGTGATCGAGAGCGATGCGCTGCGCGGCGAGCTGGTGCGCGCGGCGGTGACGCGGGAGTTGCCGACGTGGCAGGCGGCGGCGGAGGTGTTGCGGCGGGGGTTGGGAGAGTAGCCGCGGAAAGAAAGGCGCGGTGGGGCCACCGCGCCTCGATCGGAGGGAGAAAGTTACAGCCGTTTGACGGCGTAGGCCATGGCTTCGGCGATCTTCTCGAGTTGCTCGTCGGTGTGCATGGCGGAGATGGCGGTGCGGATGAGGTCCTTGCCGGCGGGGACGGCGGGAGCGATGGACATGACGGTGAAGACGCCTTTGTCCATGAGCGCGCGCCAGAAAGGATAAACGCGTTCCTTCGAGCCAAGGACGACCGGAACGGCGGGAGTTTCGCTGCCCCAGAGATCGAGGCCCATGCCTTTCAGCATCGCGCGATATTTCTTGGTGTTGGACCAGAGACGTTCGTGGTGCTCCGGCTCGGTTTGCATGACCTCGAGCGCGGCTTCGGCGCAGGCGGCTTGGGCGGGGCTGATCGCGGCGCTGAAGATGGTTTGGCGCGAGTGCGAGCGGAGGTATTCGATGACCTCGCGGGAGGCGGCGATGAAGCCGCCGGTGCTGGCGAGGGATTTCGAGAGGGAGCCGCAGATGACGTCGACGCGATCGTTGAGCTTGAAGTGATCGACGGTGCCGCGGCCCTGGCGGCCGAGGACGCCGAAACCGTGGGCGTCGTCGAGCACGGAGAAGCAGGAGGCTTCGTCGGCGATGTCGATCAGCTCGGGGAGCCGGGCGATGTGGCCCTCCATCGAATAGACGCCCTCGACGACGAGCATCTTGGGGGCGTCGGAATTCGTGGCGGCGATGACGGCGCGGAGGTCGTCGGGACTGTTGTGGGAGAAACGTTCGACGGTGGCGTGTGAAAGGCGGATGCCGTCCCAGAGGCAGGAGTGAATGTTTTTGTCGGCGTAGATGACGTCGCCCTTTTGGGCGAAGGACGCGACGCTCGAGAGGCAGGAGAGATAGCCGGCGGCGTGGATGTGGCAGGCTTCGCGGCCAAGGAAGGCGGCGAGTTTTTCCTCGAGACGGAGATGGTAGGAGCGGGAGCCGTTGGAGGGGCGGGCGCCGGTGGTGGACGTGCCCCATTTTTGCAGGGCGGCGCGGCCGGCTTCGATGACCTTGGGGTGGAAGGAAAGGCCGAGGTAATCGTTGCTGGAAAGCATGATCATCTCGCGGCCGTTCAGTTTCACGGTCGTGCCCTGCTGCCATTCCATGGCGTGGTAGTAGGGCGCGTAGCGCAGACGCATCTTCGTTGCGTAGTCGTCGCGACAACGGGCGAGGATGCCTTTCTTCTCTTTGAGGAAAAATGAGAGCGCCATGGAACGAGCCGGGGAGGCTAGGTGGCGGGCGGGGGTTGGCAAACTCGAAACCGGGACGCGGAGCTCGGAAGATCAGCGCGAGCGAGCTCGCGGTCTATGGATCAAAGGGCGAACCAGCGGAGGAGGGCGTGGACGGCGTCGGAGTAGGGGACGGGTTCCTGGCGGGGAATGCGTTGCGTGAGGAAGAGGGCGAAGAGGGCGAGGTTCCAGACGACGGCGAGGACGGCGGCGGCGATGAGGGCGGTGCGCAGGCGTTTGCGTGACGCGGCGGTGTGGAGGAGCGCGGCGAAGCCGATCATGGCGAACAGCGTCGGGACTTCGAAAGCGCGGTAGCCGAAGGAGGAGCCTAGCCACCAAGTCGGCCAGGCGGCGTGGAGGAAAACGATGACGGCGAGGGAGACAAGCCAGGTGACACCTTCGAGGCGACGCCAACCCCAGATCGCGAAGGCGGCGATGGCGGGCAGGAGCAGCGGATGCCAATAGAACCAACCGTGGCGGGGGGAGAAGAGGACCTCGACGAGGTGGAGTTGGGAGAAATCGAAACGCTCGCCGCCGTAAGTGTAGGCGATCCAGGAGCCGAAGAGGATGCGCCAGGCGACGAGTTGAAGGACGGCGGGAATCAAGGCGCCGGCGAGGAGAGCGGCGATGGCGCGGTAGGAGCGGAGATGCGGCAGGATGACGGCGGCGGGCATCGCGAGGTAGATCAGCGCGACGTTGCGGGTGACGAAGAGCATCGCGGAGGCGAAGCCGAGGAGCGCCCAGACACGGGCGGGTGCATCCGACTCGCGGATACGCAGAGCGCACCAGAAGGCGAGGACAGCGAGGACGAACACCTGGCTGTGGCTCATGGAGAGCCGCGCGGTTTGATAGTAGATGAGCGGGCTGGCGAGCCAGACGACGAGGGTGGCGGGCGCGGCGGTGGCGGGGAAGAAGCGGGCGACGATGCGGCAGGCGAGCCAGAGACCGACGGCGGCGTAGAGGAGCTGGCCGAACCAGACGGCGGAGAGATAGAGAGGTTCGAAGCCGGTGGAGTCGGCGGGAGCGAGCGCGTGGGCGAGAAGGAAGAACGGCAGGCTGCCGAGGGCCCAGCCGGGCGGGTATTTGTTGACGACGAAACCGGTGTCGGTGCGCGGCGCGGAGAGGGCGTCGTCGCGCACGCTGGAACTGAGGGTGGAGGCTTGTTCGATCTGGTTGGTGAAATCGAGGTCGCCGTCGATGATGACGCTCGGGAGCCAGAAATAGTAGAAGCTGTCGTCCCAGCCCTGGAGGATCGGCTTTCGCTCGGGGCCAAACATGTCCCAGGCCGGCCACGCGACGCCGACGGCGGTGACGACGACGCAGAGCGCGACGAGCAGAGGGGTCAGCCGCGACGGCGCGGAAGCGTGTGTATCCATGTTTCCAATTCGCGGGTGTAGTCGGCCCACGATTTGAACGTGCGCCGGCGGGCGGCGGTGGAGAGATCGGCGAGGCGGGAAGGATTTTGGAGGAGGGATTCGATGGCGTGGGCGAGCGAGGTGGAGTCGACGGAATCGAGGGCGAGGCAGCCGCCGTGGAGGGAGATTTCGCCGAGGGCGCCGCGGGCGGAGCAGACGCAGGGTTTGCCGCGGGCGAGGCTCTCGATGACGGGCAGGCCGAAGCCTTCGGCGATCGACGGGTAAACGGTGAAGGCGCAGTCGGCGTAGGCTTGCGCGATGGTTTCGTCGGAGGCGGGGCCATCGTAGCGGAGCGGACGGCCGGCGCCTTGAAGGGACTTCAGGCGGGCGAGGGCGGCGGCGCCGGTGGCGTTGGCGTGACCGATGAGGCGAAGTTCGAAGGAGGTGCCGCGAGACCAGAGGGATTCGGCGGCGTCGAGAAGGGCGAGATGGTTTTTGCGGCCCTCGAGGGTGCCGACGGAAAGGACGACGGGACGAGAGGAGGGTGGGGAGGTGTCATCTAATGTATGACACTTTTCGAGATCCACGCCGAGGGGGAGGGCGAGGACGGGCGGGGGATTTTGGATGCCGAGCCATTGCCAGTAGGAGAGGAGGGAGTCGCGGGAGTCGGCGGAGATGGCGGCGATGCCGTCGAACGGGAGGAGTTCGCGGAGGTAAGCGGGGAAACGCGCGACCGTGGCAGGCGGGGTGAATTCGGGGAAGCGGAGCGGGAGGGCGTCGAGAAAGAGGGCGACGCGCGGGCCGCGGATGTGCGGGAAGAGTTGGGGAAATTTGCGCGCGACGGCGGGGGTGAAGAGTTCGGGTTCGATGAGGGCGTCGAAGTCGCCGCGGAGAGCGTGAGCGGACGTGCGACCGAGGGTGCGACGGAGGCGTCCGCGGAGTTTGGCGAGGGGCGGCCAGTGGGCGCCGCGTTTTCGTCCGCCCTGCGTTTGGGCGAGGTTGGCGCGTTCCCACGCTTCGAGCAGGCGCCAGGCGTCGAGGAAAGGATCGAGTGTGACGGGCCGGGCGTTGGGGCCGAGGTGTTGCAGGATCGCGCGAGCCACGCGCTGGATGCCGGTGCGCGCCGGAGTGTGGCTCGTGTGGGAGAGATCGATCAGCAACATGGACCGGGAAAAGCGCGACGTTGGCACTAATCGGCGCGTTCCGGAAGGCGGATGTTGGTGGATTTGATGAGCGCGAAATCCTTGCCTTCGAAGAGCGGGGCATCGGGAAGCCCGGGCGGAAGGTGGGCGCGTCCGAGCAGGACCGAGCTGGCGATGGGGGCGTCGGCGGAGTCGGTGCGGAGGACGGTCTTGCGGAGGTAGCCGGCGGAGTGTTCGTGAGTCGCGAAGACGAGCGGTGTATCAGGAAGAAAATACGCGGCCCACATGCTGTGGAAAAACGGATAGGAGAACGTGGCGGGCTCGATGCGGACCGTTTCGGAGCGGGTGTGCGGAGAAGACTCGCGCAAGGCGAGCCAGTCGCGAGTGACGGCTTTGCGCTGCGACCATTTGTGTTGTTCGAGCGCGTGGAAGACGACCGTGCAGCCGAAAAAGACGATGAGTCCGACGCGCAAGAGGGCGGTGAGTGCGGCGAAGGTGAGGCGGGGAGAAAGCGCGGCGGGAAGGACGGCGGCGAGGAAGAGGGCGGAGAACTGGGCGGTTTTTTGCCAGCCGTAGCTGAAATCGGTGAGGAGCGTGTAAGCGAGGAGGAGCGCGCCGCCGGACAGCGAAGCGGCGGCGGCGAAACGGTTGGAGGCGTGGCGAAGAGCGACGACGAGGGCGGACAGGAGGAGAAGCGAGGCGACGAGGCACCAGACGGATCCAAGGTAGAGCGCGGCGGGGATGGAAAGGGTGGCGAGCGCGGGGGCGTATTGGAACGGGTGGAGTTGGGCGAAGATGTCGATCCAATCCACGTCGATGCGTGCGACGGTGATCGAGTGGAGGAGCCCGTGATAAGCGCGGACGGAGGTGGCGGGGTTGAGGAGGAACCCGAGGGCGACGGAGATCAGGAGAGGCGTGAGAGGGGCGTGAGGTGAGCGGACATGGCGGAGGAAAAGCAGGGCGCAAGGGAGGGCGATGAACGGGAGCAGTTCGGGATAGCTGTGGAGCAGGGCGTGAATCGCGAGGACGAGGAAGGCGAGCCAAGCGGGGCGATCGGGACCACGGGCAAGCGCGCTGGAAAAGGCGACGACGGTGGCGGCGCCGGCGAGGGCACCGAGGAGGTTGGGGAGATTGCCGTTGTTGCGGGAGAAGACGAAGAGCGGCTGGAACAGAATGAGTGCGGCGGTGGCGAGCCAGGTGAGCCGGTGTAACCAGAAAGTGGTGACAACGAGAAACGCGGCGGCGAGCCAGACGGGAAGGAGCGCGGCGGTGGTGAAGAGGCAGATTTCGACGGGATCGCGGGCGGTGAGCGAGGCGACGGCGGCGAGGAGGTTTTCGGCGGCGACGCGGCCCCATTGGGGCTGCCAGCCGGAGAAGGCGGGCGTGATGTTGGCCCAAGGGTGGGTGGCGTCGACCGCGGCGACGTCCATGTAGGCGTGCGACTGGAGACGCTTCGCGCCGGAGATCCAGAAGTAGGCGTCGTGGTTGGCGGAGGCGTCGTAGAAGACGAGGCCGGGTCGGGAGAGTTCGGGCGAGACGAGAGCGGCGAGGGAGACGGCGCCGAGGGCGAGCGCGAAGAGGAATTTACGCGAGCGAAAGGCGGAGCGGAAATCGTGCTGGAGCTGCGTGCGAGCGGGGCGGTGGAGGATTATTACGGCAACGGGCCAGAAGCAAAGGGCGGAGACGAAGGCGGAAAGCGGGAGGAAGAAATTCGCGATCGAGACGTTGAAGAAGAAGACGAACAGGCCGGTGGGAAGCGCGACGGCGAGGCGAGTGGTGGACGTCGACGAGCGAAAGCGAGCGGCGACGGCGTAGCCGTTGAGGAGGAGGGCGAGCGGGAGGGCGACGAGAAGGATGAGCGCGGCGGGGGGCACGGACGGATAAACCGAGAGCGGGTGTCCAACTGGATTCTTCGCTTCGCTCAGAATGACGAAAAGGAAGAGTGGATTTTCGCCTAGAAGGTGGCGATGGATTCGAGGCGGCGGCGGTAGAGGGTGCCGACGGCGGTCGGAGAGAAACGGGTTTCGATGGTGGCGCGGGCGGCGGCGCCGAGGGAAGCGGCGAGGGTGCGATCGTTGAAGAGACGTTGCATCCACTCGGCGGCGTGAGCGGTGTCGGGTTGGGCCCAGAGCTGTCCCTTGCTGTAAGGGCCGTGGCTGCGTTCGATCGGAACGAGCGTGCAGCGGACGGGGCAACCGTTGGAGGCGTCGAGGTATTCGGCGGTGGCGGACCAGTCGGTGGAGATCACGGGTTTGCCGAGATACATGCATTCGGCGACGGCGAGGCCGAAACCTTCGGAGCGGTGGAGGGAGACGAAGCAATCGCAGGCGGCTTCCAGGCGGTAGATGTCTTCGCGGGGAAGCGTGCCGGTGAGGAGAACGGTGCCGGGGAGATCGCGGACGGAAGCCTGGAGAGCGGCGAAGTCGACGGGGTTTTGTTTGGCGTTTTGGACCTTGATGACGAGGGCGGCGCCGCGGTGAGCGAGGCCGGAGGCGCGAAAGGCTTCGATGACGGCCCGGGGGTTTTTGCGTTCGGAGTAGGAGTTGAGGTCGTAGAGGAAGAGGAAGAGAAATTTGTCCGGCGGGAGATGGAAGTGCGCGCGGTGGTCGCCGGTCGGGCGTTGGAAGGAAATCGCGTGCGGCATCGCCAGGACGGGCAGCGGCGATTTGGTGGCGATGGCGTTGCGGGCGAAATCGCTGGGCGTCCAGATTTCCTGAAAATACGCGAAGTTGGGGACCCAGGGATCGGGGAACTCGAGGAGTTCCCAGGCCCAGTAGCCGATGTTGTATTTGCCGGCGCGGAAGGCCTTGCCGTGGTGGTGATCGATGTCGCGCGACGCGGGGGCGTCGATGTGGACGATGTTGACGCGGTAGGGATTCGTTTCCTGCAGCCGGGGGGCGAAGGAGGTGTCCGTTTGCGGATTCTTGCAGTGGAGCTTGAGGGGGACGAGCGCGGTGGCGATGCCGGCGGCGTCGGCGGCGCGGGCCATGCAGCGGGCGGATTCGCCGACGCCGAGGTCGGCGGTGAGAAAACCGACGAGATTGAATTCGAGGCGCGTGCGCCGGCGGGCGAAGGCGAGCGAGTAGGCGGCGTGGCGAAGGGAGAAATCGAAAATGGTTTCGCCGGAGCCGGTGGTCAGGGTGGCGATGCGGAGCTGACGGTTTTTGGTTTGGTGGCGGAAGTGTTGGAGCGGGGCGAGGCCGGAGACGCGGCCGAGCCAGGCGAGGAAATTGGTGAAGCCGACGCCGCCGAGACGAAGCGTGAGACGCGGGCCGCGGGCGGCGGAGTCGGGCGGAAGCGGGAGGCGGATTTCGAATGGAGCGGGCTTGAGGTCGCGGAGCGTGGCGACCGGCTGGCCGTCGAGCAGGCAGGTGAGGGTGGGCGGCGTTTGCTCGAGCGAGCGGGCGTCGGGATGGGGGCGGAATTCGCCGCGTAGGACGAGTTCGTCGACGCCCTGGCAGGGAGGCAGTTGGAGGAAACCCGCTTCGCGCAGCCAGGCGGAGTCGGTGGCGAATTCGTCGAAGAAAAGACCGCCGTAGCGGGGAACGCGCCAGGATTGGGCGTCGCTAGGCGATGAAGAGCTGGCTGAAGGCATGCGGTGAAAGACCGGGAAGGATTGGGCGCGCGGGAAAGGTTGGGAAGGATTTTTGCGGAGGAGGGGGAGCGCGCCGCGGACGATCACGGGTGCCGGAATTTCAACGGGCTGGAAGCGAAACAGCTTTGAGGTCGCCGATGGCGAAACCGATTTGGCGGGGGTCGCCGGCGGAGGCGCGGCGGACGGGGCCGTCGAATTTCCAGACGAGCAGATGCGTGCCGGCGGAGAACGGGACGGTGACAGTTTGGGGCGTGCGGGAGAGCCAGTGGACGGGTGCGCGCCAGGCTTCGACGCCATCGATTTCGAGCGTCAACTCGCCCGGCGACCCGCTGAAGGCGATGAACGAGAATTCGACGGACGCTGCATCCGGAAGGATGAGGCCGACATCGGCGGCGTCCTGGGCCCAGCGCCAAACGGATGTATTGTCCCGCTCGATACCGTGCCAGCCGCGGAGGATCGCGAGTTTCAAGGTGTCGGGGGGAGATTGCGGATCCCACGGCGGGAGGATGGCGGGATCGAAGAGGTTGGGCGGGACGGGCGTGGGGCTCGGTTGAAGCTGGAAGAGAGCGATGTGAGGAAGTTCGGATTGGGGGATTTCCGGCATGCCGGCGGAGCGGAGTTCGGCGAGGCGTTGTTCGCCCCGGTCGCTGAAGGCGCGACGATCGAGCCAGATTGCGTGGAAGCCGGAGGACTCGAGGGTTTGTTTCAGGAGCGGCGCGGGGGCGGACGCCAGGGCCTCGAGATAGTGAGCGGCGGCGGTGTCGCGGAGTGCGCCGTAGGAGAAGCGCAGGGTGGAGGAAGTGATGAAGGGCAGGAAATGTTCGTAGTCCTGTATCTGCCCGATCGGGCCCGCTTCGAGGAACGGTGGGTTGGGAATTTGAAAGATTTGGGCGTGGGGGCCGAGCTGTTGTTCGAGCCGGGAAAGGACGGATCGGCTGGTGTCGACGGTGTCGCGGTGGGCGCGAAGCAGGGCTTGGGAGGGCAGGCGTGGAAGATGGTCGAGCAGGCCGAGCGCGGCGATGGCGAGCGGCAGTGCGAAACGGGCGAAGGGAGGGATGGGCAGCGACTGGCGATTGCACCAGCGGCCGAAGAACCAGAGCGCCCAGACGAGGAGGAAGATGCTGTTGCGATTGGCCGCGCGGAAGAGATCGAGGCCGGCGAGGGCGAGGAGGGAGTTGATGCCGCCGACGGAAGAAAAGAGGAACGTCCAGATGCAGCCGAGGGCGGCGTCGGGCACGCGCGAGATGCGGGGGCGGGCGACGGCGCGGAGGGCGGTCCAGAAGAGCAAGCCGAGGCCGAGCAGGCCGAAGACGCCGGGGTAGTTGATGAAGAATTCGCCGCGGACGGAGGACTGGGCGAAGTAGGATTTGCCGATGTCGGCGAGGGCTTGGAGACGGTGTTCGGACGGGGGAATGACGAGGTCGGCGGGCTTGAGAGCGTAAACCTCGGACGCGGCGTAGTTGCGGTCGAGCGTGAGGCCGTCCTCGTCGGGGGCGAACAAGTAGGGCGAGTAGTGGAGGAGGAACACGCCGAGTAGTGTAGTTAGAAAAAGGATACCGGCGCGCCAGCGGGCGGGTTCCCGGCGGCGGAGGAATTGCAGCACGATGCACAGTCCGACGAGCTGGGCGGCGAAGAAGCCGAGGTAGGGATTGGCGGTGCCGAACCAGGCGCCGAGCGCGCCGGCGGCGAGGATCCAAGGGCGAGCCCGGATGGCGGGGGCGCCGCGAGCGATCCAGCCGCAGAGCAGGAGCAAGGGCGGGATGACGAACGTGAGGGAGAAGGAGATCGTGACGCCCCAGCGGAAATTGTAGTTGGCGAAGGAAAAGAGGAGCGCGGTGGCGAACGCCCATTCCCAGCGCCAGCGGAGGAAGCGGGCGCAGAGGTAAAAAGAGAGGGCGTTGAGGAGGTGCACGCCGGCCATGGCGAGGTTCATCGCCGGGAAGAGTCCGACGAGCCGGGCCAGGGCGCCGAGAAAGGTGAAGACGACGCGATCGGAGACAGGGTAGTGGCGCCAGTCGGCGGTGCCGGGAGCGCCGAGGCGTGGAAGATCGGTGAAGCCGCGGAGCGGCGCGGAGAGGTCTTCCGAGGCGATTTGGACGCGGGCGTAAATCTCGAGGGGATCGCCGTGCAACTGCAGGGGCGTTCGCCAGGAGTCGAAGGTCCAATGGCCGGTCGCGGCGCACCAGACGAGAAGCGTGGCGAAGCAAAGACTGAGCGGCGGGGCGATCCGGCGGAGACGCATCGAGTGGAGAATGCGTTTACGGCAGAGAGGCGGGGGAGGCTAGGATTTTAGTTGGGCAAGGTCGGGAAGGGAGGAATCGCGGAATGGACGCGAACGAGGTCAATCAAGTCGCGTCGTGAGAAGCGTCGTGCTCGTGATCGTAGTCGTGCTCGTGCTCCGGCTCCCGCTCGCCTCACCGCCATTTGGCGATACCTTTTCGATCACGAGCACGATTACGATTACGAGCACGAGCAAAGGCACGACTACGAGGGGTGGATTTTGCGTTGTCGCGGGAGGCCGAGCGGAGCAGAGGTGGAGGACTCATGGCTGATATCACGTTGCTCACGGCGGATCCGAAGGCGGGTTTTTTGGCGCATGCGGAGGAGATTCGGGCGGCGATCGAACGCGTGCTGGCGAGCGGATATTATATCCTGGGGCCGGAGGTGGAGGCGTTTGAGCGGGAGTGGGCGGCGTATTTGGGCGGCGGTTACGCGGTGGGTGTGGCGAATGGCACGGAGGCGATCGAGCTGACGCTGCGCGCGGTGGGCGTGGGGCGGGGCGACGCGGTGGCGACGGTCGCGAACACGGTGAGCGCGACGGCGGCGGCGATCGAGCAGATCGGGGCGCGGCTGGTGTTCGTGGAGATCGATCCGGCGACGATGACGATGTCGGCGGAGGCGTTGGGGGACGTTTTAAGAAAGGAAGGCGGGGCGGTGAAGGCGGTGGTGCCGGTGCATCTTTACGGGCATCCGGCGGACATGCCGCGAATCGTGAAGGTGGCGGAGCGATTTGGGACGAAGGTGGTGGAGGATTGCGCGCAAGCGCACGGGGCGGTGGTGGGCGGCAGGAAGGTGGGGACGTGGGGCGAGGCGGCGGCGTTTAGTTTTTATCCGACGAAGAATTTGGGAGCATTGGGCGATGGCGGAGCGGTGTTTTCGAAGCAGGCGGCGGTGGCGGAGCGGGTGAGATTGTTGCGGCAGTATGGCTGGCGGGAGCGGTATCGGAGCGAGGTGGCGGGGCGGAACAGCCGACTGGATGAGATGCAGGCGGCGGTGTTGCGGGTGAAGTTGAAGTATTTGGAGGAAGAGAACGCGAAGCGGCGGGAGCTGGCGGGGAGGTATGTGGCGGGGTTGAAAGGCGGGGCGGTGAAGCTGCCGGCGGTGGCGGCGGGGGTGGAGCATGTGTGGCATCAGTTTGTGGTGCGGACGGAGCAACGGGAGGAACTGAGGGCGTTTTTGGCGGAGCGGGGCGTGGGATGTGCGGTGTTGTATCCGGTGCCGTTGCACCGGCAGGCGGCGTATGCGCAGGCGGTGAGTTTGCCGGAGACGGAGCGAGCATGTGCGGAGGTATTGTGTCTGCCGGTGCATCCGGGGCTGGGCGCGGCGGACGTTGACAGGGTTTGTGGCGAAATCCTTCGTTGGACGGACGCATGAACCCCGAAGCGCCGGCGTTGAGTTTTGTCATTCCGCTGTATTACAGCGAGGCGACGATCGGGGCGTTGGTGCGGGACATCGCGGCGCTGCGGGTGGAAGGCGGGCACGAGATCGTGCTGGTGAACGACGGGAGTCGCGACGGGACGGCGGCGGTGTGTCGTGAACTCGTGGATACGGCGGGCGTGCCGGTGATCTATGCGGAGCACGCGCGGAATTTCGGCGAACACAACGCGGTGCTGACGGGCTGGCGACTGGCGCGGGGGGCGCACATCGTGAACCTCGACGACGACGGGCAGAATCCTCCAGCGGAAGCGGTGCGGTTGTGGCAGCATGCGAAGGAGACAGGCGCGGACGTGGTGTTCGGACATTACGAAGTGAAGCAGCACTCGGCGTGGCGGAATTTCGGGAGCTGGTTCACGAACCGGATGACGGATTGGGCGCTGGAAAAGCCGGCGGGATTTTATCTGTCGAGTTTTCGGTGCGTGACGGCGTTCGTGGCGAAGGAAGTGGCAAAGAACAGCGGGCCGACGCCGTATATCGACGGGCTGATTTTGCAGGTAACGCAGCGGATCGCGTCGTTGCAGGTGCGGCACGAGGCGAGGACGGCGGGGAAAAGTGGATACACGCTGCGGCGGCTGGTGCGGCTGTGGTTGAGCGCGTGGATCAATTTTTCGGTGCTGCCGTTGCGAGTCGCGACGGTGCTGGGGCTGGCGATGGCGGCGTTCGGCGTGGCGGGGCTGGCCGTCGTGGTGTGGCTGCGCGTGACGGGAAAAGGGCCGACGTTTGGGTGGGGATCGTTGATGGCGGCGCTGCTGACTTTCTCGGGGACGCAGCTCGTGCTGCTGGGTCTGATCGGCGAGTATATCGGGCGGATGTTTCTGGCAGTGAATCAGCGGCCGCAGTCGGTCCTCCGCGAAGTGGTGAGAGGGAGCGGGGATGGCCGCAAAGAGGCGCAGAAGGCGCAAGAACGAGGGCAGATTTAGGAAAGCGGCGGGCGAATCACCCGAGAAGTTTTTCCCAGCGGGCAAGTTCGAGATCCATGTTGGCGCGCATGCCGGCGACGGCGATTGCCGGGGGCGTGCGGCGGAGGCGGAGGGAATAGAAAAGGGCGGCGCGGGCGTCGGGGTGCGCGAGGGCGGGATGCGGTGAGGTCCACTCGCGATCGAGGTAATTCCAGCACCAGCGGTGGTAGGCCAGGCGTTCGAGTTCGTTGCGCCAGCGGAGCGCGAGGCGGCGGCTGTTGGCTTCGTTGCGAAGTTTGCGGCCAGGCGAGGCGCTGACGTGGTGGAGAATGACGCTGCGGAGCGCGACGGCGTTGATGCGGCCGGCGGCGTGGGTGCGGAAGCAAAGGTCGACGTCTTCGGCGCCGTTGAGGAAAGCTTCGTCGAAGCCGCCGAGGTCGTTCCAGAGCGAACGGGAAATCAGGGCGCAGGCGCCGGTGACGGCGGGAACGCGGCGGGAGCGGAGGACGAAGCGGAGCCAGCGCGGAGGGAACCACGTGCTGTGCTCGGGTTTGGCTTTGAGGTTGATGACGATGCCGGAGTGGTCGACGGCGCGCGTGGCGACGGTGCGCTGGATGTTGCCGATCACGCCGGCGCGCGGGCCGAGGCGGCGATGGAGCGCGAGCATGGGCTCGAGCCAGCGACGCGTGAGGATTAGGTCGCTGTTGAGGAGGACGAGGAGATCGCCGCGGGCGAGAGCGGCGCCGCGGTTGTTGGCGGCGGCGTAGCCGAGATTGCGCGGGTTGAGGACGACGCGAATTTCGGGGGAGTCGAGGGACGCGAGCCAGGCGCGGGTGCCGTCGGTGGAGCCGTCATCGACGAAGATGATCTCGTGCGAGAGATCGCGGGGAACGGTGGCGTGAAGGGAGGCGAGGCAGGCCTGCGTGAGCGCGAGGCAGTTGTAGAGGGGGATGATGAAGCTGACCTGCATGCCGCGGGCCGGAAGCATCGGCGGCGAGGCGGAGGGGCGCACGCCGAAAAATGGCGGAGGAAGGGTGGTGCGGGCTAGAGTGCCGCACCATGTGAGCGCCAGCGAGCGGGCGGTCTACGGCTTCTCGTCCAGGAGGCGCCGGAGGTAAGCGCCATAGGAGGATTTGCCGAGCTTTTGGATGTTGGCCTCGAGGGAGGCGCGCTCGATCCAGCCTTGGCGGTAGGCGATTTCCTCGAGGCAGGCGATTTTGAGGCCCTGGCGATTCTCGATGACGGAGACGAATTGGGCGGCGTCGAGAAGCGAGTCGTGTGTGCCGGTGTCGAGCCAAGCGGTGCCACGGCCGAGGAGTTCGACGTGGAGTTTGCCGGCCTCGAGGTAGAGGCGGTTGAGGTCGGTGATTTCGAGTTCGCCGCGCTTCGAGGGTTTGAGCGAACGCGCGAGGGAGACGACGTTTTCGTCGTAGAAATAGATGCCGGGGATCGCGAAGTTGGATTTGGGTTGGGCGGGTTTTTCCTCGAGGGAGACGACGCGGCCGTCGGGGGCGAACTCGACCACGCCGTAGCTCGTCGGGTCGGCGACATGGTAACCGAAAATGGTGGCGCCGGTGGTGCGGGCGTGAGCGCGTTCGAGAGATTTGGTGAGGTCGTGCCCGTAGAAGAGGTTGTCGCCAAGAACGAGGGCGGAGGATTCAGCACCGGTAAGGAAGCCGGTGTCGCCGGCGATGTGGAAGGCTTGGGCGAGGCCCTCGGGTTTGGGCTGGGCGGCGTAGGAAAGTTTGAGACCGACTTGGGACCCGTCGCCGAGGAGCCGTTCGAACAGCGGGAGGTCGACGGGCGTGGAGATGATCAGGACCTCGCGGATGCCGGCGCGCATGAGGACCGACAGCGGGTAGTAGATCATCGGCTTGTCGTAGACCGGCATCAGTTGTTTGGATACGGCGATGGTGAGCGGGTAGAGACGGGTGCCGGAGCCGCCGGCGAGGATGATGCCTTTTCTGGTCATGGAGATGGAGTGAGGTGAGGAACCACGAAAAACACGAACTACACGAAAGGGGACGGAGGGTTGCCTACGGAATACACGGAAGACACGGAATTCAGAAAGGTGGAAGGGAGTTCGGTTTCTCTTCCGTGTGTTCGGTGTGTTCCGTGGGCAGTCGATCGAAAGCTCAGGCGATGCCGAGGCGCTCGCGGGCGTATTTTTTGGCGGTGATGTCGGCGGCCCAGTCGCGGTGGGTGAGATACCAGTCGACGGTTTTGGCGATGCCGGTTTCGAAGGTTTCGGCGGGTTTCCAGCCGAGATCGCGGTGGATCTTCGTGGCGTCGATCGCGTAGCGGCGGTCGTGGCCGGGGCGGTCGGCGACGTGGGTGATTTGGTCGGCGTAGGATTTGCCGTCGGGGCGCGGAGATTTTTCGTCGAGCAGGCGGCAGATGGTGCGGACGATCTCGATGTTCGGTTTTTCGTTCCAGCCGCCGATGTTGTAGGTCTCGCCGACGCGGCCTTTTTGGAGGACGACCCAGATCGCGGCGGCGTGGTCTTCGACGTAGAGCCAGTCGCGGATCTGGAGGCCGTCGCCGTAGATGGGGAGCGGTTTGCCTTCGAGGGCGTTGAGGATGACGAGCGGGATGAGTTTTTCGGGGAAGTGGAAGGGACCGTAGTTGTTGGAGCAGTTGGTCGTCAGCGTGGGGAGCTTGTAGGTGTGGTGGTAGGCGCGGACGAGGTGGTCGCTGGCGGCTTTCGAAGCGGCGTAGGGGGAGTTTGGCGCGAAGGGCGTTTCCTCGGTGAAGGCGGGATCGGTGGGAGCGAGGGTGCCGTAGACTTCGTCGGTGGAAACGTGGAGGAAGCGGAAGGCGGATTTGCGCGGCTCGGGGAGTTTCGACCAGTAGAGCCGGGCGGCGTTGAGGAGACGGAGGGTGCCGACGACGTTGGTTTGGACGAAAGGCTCGGGAGAATCGATGGAGCGGTCGACGTGGGATTCGGCGGCGAAATTGATGACGGCGTCGATCTCGTGTTCGGCGAGGAGGCGGGAGACGAGGGTGGCGTCGCCGATGTCGCCGTGCGCGAAAACATAGCGCGAGTCGGAGGCGAGGTCGGCGAGGTTGGCGGGGTTGCCGGCGTAGGTGAGGGCGTCGAGGTTGACGAGTTTGGTTACCGGAAGCCCAGAGCTTAGAGCTGAGAGCCGAGAGCTAGAACCAGAGTCGGTGAGGCGCTGGCGGATAAAGTTGGAGCCGATGAAGCCGCAGCCGCCGGTGACTAAAATTTTCATGCTGAAAATTTTCGTGGTTGAAGTGGGAAGTTGAGGTTGAAGAGAGACCGAGACGAAGCGGAAGAGGGCGAGCGGATGAAGTTCTTAAACTTAGACTTTGAACTTCAACTGGTGCTGGCGGGACGCCAGCGCTTGAGGTCGCGTTCGACGGCGGCGTGGACTTCGGTCATTTGGATGCCGACGGAGGCGAGTTTCGAAGAATCCATCACGCAGTTGGAGCGCGGGGTTTTGGCGGCGCGTTGCATGAAGTCGGATTCGTCTTTGAAGAAGACGAAGTCCTTGTTGGAGACGCCGGTTTTCTTGATGAGGTCGACGACCTCGTGGGTCGTGATCCGACCGGGGTTGGTGACGTTGTAGATTCCGAAGGGAACGTGTTTTTCCCAGCAGGCGAAGGTGGCGGCGACGAATTCCTCGAGTTGGGAAATGGAATTCGTGGCTTCGAGAAGGGTTTGGTAGCGGAGGAGCTTGGTGAGATAGTTCCGCGGATTATCGACCTCGTTGAAGGGAATGCGGAGACGCCAGATGTAGAGGTCGGGTTTGCCGGCGAGGACTTCTTCGCCGAGCGCCTTCGAGCCGCTGTAGAAGGAGCAGTTGTTTTGGCGGAAGGTGAAGTTGGGGGCGTCGGTTTCGGTGAAGCCCGAGCCGTCGGGGCGGGCGCCGGTGTAGATGCAGCCGGAGGAGACGTGGCCCCAGGGGACGCCGGCGGCGGCGCAGGCGTCGGCGATGATGCCGGGGAGGACGGCGTTGCCGAAGAGGCACTCGTGTTTGTGGAGCTCGCAGGCGTCGACGTTGGGTTTGCCGGTGTAGCCGGCGGCGTTGATGAGGAACTCGGGGCGGTCGGCGCGGAGGGCGGCGAGGAGCGTCGCGGGATTGGTGTAATCGACGTCAGCGCGACGGAGATTGCGGAAAGGGATGCCCTTGCGGGTGAGGAGAGCTTGGTATGCTTGGCCAACGTAGCCGGAGCCGCCGAGGAGATAGATCATGGTTCAGGTGAGTGTAATGCGAGAGGCGGGCGTGCGGCGCGACAAGGTCGAAATCGGCCGGGGGACGCGGAGGGGTGCGTCAGGGAAACGCGGTCAACGACGGTGGTAGTCGCCGCGGCTGAAGTATTTCTCAAGCCAGACGTAGGCACAGATGAAGAAATAGCGGCTGCCCATTTCTTTGATCTTCAGCTTGGCCTCGCCGTATTTGCGGTTCTGCCAGGAAATGGGCGTGATCGTGTAGCTGTAGCCGCGGACGATGGCCTTGAGGGGGATTTCGACGGTGAGGTTGAAGTGGGGCGCGAGGAAGGGGCGGCAGCCGTCGATGACCGTGCGGCGGTAGGCTTTGAAGGCGTTGGTGGTGTCGTTCAGCGGGATGTTGAAGCCGATGCGAACGAAGAAATTGGCGAGGCGGTTGACGAAGAGTTTGACGCGCGGGTAGTCGACGACCTGGCCGCCTTTGACGAAGCGGGAGCCGAAGGCGCAATCGTAGCCCTCGTTGAGGAGGCGCCAGTAGTTGACGGCGTGCGCGGGGGAGTCGGAGGCGTCGGCCATCATGATGACGACGGCGTCGCCGCGGCTGTGATCGAGGCCCCAGACGACGGCGCGGCCGAAACCATGGAGGCCGGTGTTTTGAGTAGGCGCCAAGGTGGGGAATTTTTCGCGAAGTTCCTGAAGGACAGCCCACGTGCGGTCGCGGCTGCCGTCGTCGACGACCACGATTTCGTGGGGGATGTTTTCCGCCGTGAACGTGCGGTAGATGTCCTCGATGGTGGACGGGAGCGAGGCCTCTTCGTCGCGCGCGGGAATGATGACGGAGTAGAGGCTGAGGGGGGCGCGGTTGAGAGGGCCGGGCATGAGATCGTAAGCTGCGAGCTTTCAGCGCGCGGCGGCGTGGTCAAGGGCGCGCGGCGGTGCGTTCAAAACGGAGCGGAAAGTTCGAGCCAGTGGGGGTGGCGTTCGGCGTGGGCGGCGATTTCGTCGAGGATGGCGCGGGTGGGGGTTTGCGGCTGCCAGGACCAGAGGCGAGTGGCCTTGGCGTGGTCGAGGACGACCCAGGGAAGATCGAACGGGCGCGGGGTGGTGTCGGAGGCGACGGGATGCGCACCGAAGCGTTGATCGCACCAGGCGGTGAGCTGGCGTAGTGAAAAAGCGGATGCGGCGCCGCCGGCGACGTTGACGATGCGATCGGTGGCGGGGAGCGCGGGGGCGGCGAATTGTTTTTCGAGGAGCGGAACGAGGTCGCGGGGGTGGAGGCAGTCGCGGACCTGATAGCCGTGTCCGTCGAAACCGATGTATTTGAGCGGGCGGCGGCGAAGGTGGCTGTTGAGCCAGAAGGCGAAGATGCCCTGGTCGGCGCGACCGAACTGGCCGGCGCCGGCGAGGACGCCGCAGCGGTTGATGAAGACGGGAAGGTTGAAGGTTTCGCCGTATTCGAGCGCGAGGGCTTCGGAGGCGAGTTTGGTGGCGCCGTAGAGGGAAACGGGAGCGGCGGTGGAAAACGTTTCGTCGATGCCGGCGGCGGTGAGGCCAGGCGGAAGCGCGGCCGAGGCGGAGGGGCGAAAGGCATCGGCGTGAGGTTCGACGGGAACGGCGGCGAGCGGCGGGATGGAGTAAACGCGGCTGGTGCTGAGGAGAATGAAGCCGGCGCGGTGCTGTTTGCAGAACTCCAGCATGTTGATTGTGCCGGAGAGGTTGTGTTCGACGAGCTGGCGGGAGCTGGTTTTGCCGTCGACGCCGGCGAGGACGCTGGGGTTGGCGGCGGCGTCGATAACGAAATCGACGGCGGGAAGGGTTTCGAGATCGCTGGCGGCGCGGAGGTCGCCGTGAAAGAGGCGGACGCCGAGTTTCTTAAGCTCGTCGCGATTCGATTCGCTGCCGGGGCGGATGAAGTTGTCGAAGCCGATGATCTCGTGACGCGAGCCGTTGGCGGCGAAGGCGCGGGCGAGGGTGCTGCCGACGAAGCCACAGACTCCGGTGATGAGGAGTTTCATGTGGCTTGAAAGAAGCAGCGCGGGGCGAGGGGCGGAAGGGGAAAGTTGAGATGTGACGCGGCGGTCGACCTCGGAGCGATGGCAGGCTGGCGGGCTACTTTTGAGCGGCTTTCGCGCGGGACTCGGCGGCGGCTTTGGCGGCGGCCTCGCGTTGAGCGGCTTCGTAGGCGCGGCGTTGCTGTTGGCCGATCTCGAGGAGATCGGAGACGAGCATGCGCGCTTCCATTTCCTTTTCCTCCTGCTGATTCAGCGGAGGAATCTTGATCGGTTCGGGCTCGGGGGCCGGCGCGGCCGCCGTGCTGGGGGCGGGAAGCGTGGTCGCGTTGACGGGCGGGCGGTTGACGGGGGCGGCGACGACGACGGATTTGCGGATCGGCAGGGTGAGCTCGCGACCCTCGGCGCGAATGACGGCTTCGTCTTTTTTCGGATCGTAGCTGACGGCGGTGATGTCGCCGACGGTTTTGCCGACGGGAATCCATGTGCTCCGTTTGTCGGCTTCGCGCGTGATGCTGAGGAGGGTTTCGCCGTTGAGAACGGTCATGCCGGCGAAGCTGTAGTTCGAAGCTTCCTTGGCGTCGGGCGCGGGGGCGCCGGCGGGCGGGAGGAAGGGAGACTCGGTTTTCGCGGACTCGGCAGCGAAGAGGGCCGACGATGCACTCAACGCGACGAAAGCGAAGAAGGCAGGGCGGAGTGCGGGCATGACCGCTAATGGGAAGCGCATTTGAGCGGGTTGATCAAATGCGGAGTTGCGACGGAAAAGTGAAAACCCGGCGAAGACGCCGGGTTTTCGCTGTGGAAGTCGCTTATGATTTCTGGCGACGCTGCCAGGCTTCGACGATCTGGCGGATGGTTTCCTCGAGCGACTGCGTGATGTCCCACGACGGGTAGTGGGCGCGCATTTTGCGGAGGTCGGAGTAGTAGCAGATGTGGTCACCGATGCGGTTCTGGTCGACGTAGGTGTAGACCTGTTTTTTGCCGGTGAACTTTTCGGCGATCTGAAACGCCTCGAGGATGGACGTGCTGTTGGCCTTGCCGCCGCCGAGGTTGTAGACCTCGCCGGCGCGCGGGGCGCCGACGAACGCGGCCATGAAGCGGGCGACGTCGAGGGAGTGGATGTTGTCGCGGACCTGTTTTCCTTTGTATCCGAAAACTTTATACTCGCGGCCCTCGAGGTTGCATTTGACGAGGTAGGAGAGGAAGCCGTGGAGTTCGACGCCGGAGTGATTCGGGCCGGTGAGGCAGCCGCCGCGGAGGCAGCAGGTCGGCAGGTTGAAATACCGGCCGTATTCCTGGACCATGACGTCGGCGGCGACTTTGGAGGCGCCGAAGAGCGAGTGCTTCGACTGGTCGATGGTGAAGGTTTCGGCGATGCCGTGTTCGTAGGCGGGGTCGGCGTAGTCCCAGCGCGTTTCGAGTTCCTTCAACGCGATGCGGTTGGGGGCGTCGCCGTAGACCTTGTTCGTCGACATGTGGACGAACGGCGACTCGGGGGCGAACTGGCGGGCGGCCTCGAGGAAGTTGAGCGTGCCGACGGCGTTGGTGTCGAAGTCGTCGAAGGGGATCGCCGCGGCGCGGTCGTGCGACGGTTGCGCGGCGGTGTGGACGATGACGTCGGGTTTGACGGTCTTCACGAGGTTGAGGACGCCGGCGCGGTCGCGGATATCGAGCTCGTGATGGACGAAGCCGGGCAGCTCGGAGGCGAGGCGGTGCTGGTTCCAACGGGTGTCGCCCTGCGGGCCGAAGAAGACGGCGCGCTGGTTGTTGTCGACACCGTGGACGGTGTAGCCGAGCTCGCCGGCAAAATAGACGCAGACCTCCGAGCCGATGAGGCCGGAGGAGCCGGTGACGAGGAGGGTTTTGGACATGGAGGAGCTGAGGAGACGGAGGCGTCGCGTGGAGCCGGTAAAGAAAAGCACGGGCGAGTGGCCCGTGCTCTAGAGGAGAAGGTTACTTCAACAGCATATCCTTCACCGTGCGACCGGCGGGGATCATGGGCAGCACGTGCTCGGTGTAGGGGACGATGATGTCGAGGACGTAGGGGCCGTCGTGATCGAGCATCTCCTGAATGGCTTCGCGCAATTCGCTCTTGAGGTGGACGCGGCGGCCTTTGACGCCGAAGCCTTCGGCGATCTTGACGAAGTCGGGATAGAGGCCGCCGAGGTTGTCGGGGCTGCCGACGTTGGTTTCGTCGCCGAGGATCGTATTGCCGCGGACACTACCGTAGAAACGGTCTTCCCATTGCACGACCATGCCGAGGTGCTGGTTGTTCAGGATCATCGCCTTGGCGGCGATCTTCTCGATTTTGCAGGTGGCGAGCTCCTGCACGTTCATGATGAACGAGCCGTCGCCATCGATATCGATGACCTGCTTGTCGGGGCAGGCGACCTTCGCACCCATGGCGGCGGGGTAGCCGAAGCCCATGGCGCCGAGACCGAGCGAGCTGATGTAGCGGCGCGGTTCGTTGAAACGGTAGAATTGCGCGGCCCACATCTGGTGCTGACCGACGCCGGTGGTGATGATGGCGTCGCCCTTGGTGAGCTCGTAAAGGGTTTGGACGGCTTCCTGAGCGAGGATGTGTTTGCTCTGCTCGTAGCGGAAGGGGTGCTCTTTTTTCCAGGTGGCGACTTGCGCATGCCACGCGGAGGTGTCGGGCGGCGTGAATTTGTTGGCGGCGGCGAGGGCGTTGAGGCGCTCGAGCGCGTGTTTGACGTCGCTGATGATCGGGAGGAGAGCGCGCTTGTTCTTGTTGTGCTCGGAGGCGTCAATGTCGATGTGGACGATCTTGGCGCCGGCGGCGAACTTGCTGGTGTCGCCGGTGATGCGGTCGTCGAAACGGGCGCCGAGGGCGATCAGGAGGTCGCACTGGTCAACGGCCCAGTTGCCGTAGGCGGAACCGTGCATGCCGAACCAATGCATCGAGAGCGGATGCGTTTCCGGGAAGGCGCCGACGCCCATGAGCGTGGTGGCGACGGGGATGTTGGTTTTCTCGGCGAAGGCTTTGAGCTCCTTGCTGGCCTCGGCGGAGATGATGCCGCCGCCGGCGTAGATGATGGGGCGCTTCGCTTCGGCGATGAGGCCGAGAACTTTTTTCAGTTGCTCGTCGGACGCGTGCTGCGTGGCGGTGGCGTAGGGATTACGGAATTCGATGGACGCCGGGAAGACGGGTTGGAACTTCGCCTGTTGGACGTCTTTCGGAAGGTCGATGATGACGGGACCGGGGCGGCCGCTGCGCGCGAGGTAGAACGCTTCCTTGAAGACGCGCGGGATGTCGTGAACGTTCATCACCAAGTAGGAGTGCTTCACGACGGGGAGCGTCATCCCGTAGAAGTCGGTCTCTTGGAACGCCATCTTGCCGATGTATTTGGAATAGACTTGGCCGGTGATGGCGACGAGCGGGATGGAGTCCATGAACGCGTCGGCGATCGCGGACATGAGATTGGTGGCGCCGGGGCCGGAGGTGGCCATGCAAACGCCGACCTTGCCGGTTGCGCGGGCGTAGCCCTCGGCGGCGAACGAACCGCCCTGTTCGTGGCGCGGGAGGATGGTGCGGATCTTGTCGGTGCGCGCGAGCGATTGATGAAGTTCCTGCGAGGCGCCGCCGGGGTAGGCAAAAACGACATCCACGCCCTCGCGGATGAGGCATTCGACGACGGCGTCGGATCCCTTCATTTCGCGGCCGATTTCAGGCTGGGGAAACGAGGCGGGTGAGGTCGTGGATTTCATGGGCGTCTGGGTTTGAAAATGAGAACGGTCAGAAAAAGGCGGCGCGAGGGAGGAGGCAAGCTTCGGGATGGGCGGGCGCGGAAGGGGCTGGAGGGGCTTTGCGCGGTGGAGGCATCGCGCCTCCATCCGCGGGGTTCAGGCGAGCCAGCCGGTGACGATGAGGAGGGCGATGGCGATGCCCATGAGACTTTCGCCGGCGATGAGGCCGGAGGCGACGGGAACGACGGTTTTCTCGGCGAGCGCAGGTTTTTTGCGACGGAGCCATTCGGCTAGCGCCGAACCGAGGAACATGGCGATGGCGTTGGAGCCGGGGATGACCATCGCGATGCCGAGGCCGGAAGCGGACGGGATGTAGGCGCGGAGTTTTTTCGGCGCGAATTTTTCGAGGAGGGCGAGCGCGACGCCGAGGGCGAGGCCGACGAGAATCGCGGTGCGAGCGGAAGGATGAAGCGCGGCGATCCCGTCGGAGAACGCTTTCGAGACGCCGGCCCAGACGACGCAGGACGGCGCGGGCCAGTCTTCGCCGCCGAGCACGGATGCGTCGGGGATGATGAGGTTGAAGGCGGGGACGACGATGAGCGCGCCGGCGATGACGCCGAAAAGTTGGGCGTAGAACTGGTGGCGGGGTTTTGCGCCGAGGAGCCAGCCGGTTTTGAGCGTGGTGAGGAGATCGGCGGAGTGGAGGCCGACGCCGCCGGTGACGTTGGCGGACATGATGTTGCCGGTGAGATTTCCGGGGGTGATGACGCCGTAGATGAGTTGCGTGACGGGGCCGAGGGCCTTGGTCGGCGTGACGTCGGTTTCGCCGGTGACGCGGGCGGCGACGAAACCCATGACGACGGCGAGCGGGATCGCGACGAGACCGGCCCAGAGCGGAATTTGGAAAAGCCAGACCATGAGCGCGACGACGAAAGGCGAGAGGATCGCGAAGCCGGCGGGGAACCACCATTCGGGACACTCGACCGCGGCGAGACGGGTGGGCGATTCGGCCGGGGATTTTTTGCGGAAGATGCGGGCGAGCCCGGTGAACGAACGTGCGATGCTGCGATAATCGAGCGCGAAGGACGTGAGGCCGGACGCGACGAGGATAGCGGCGCCGGGCCAGAGGGCCCACGCGACGATCTCCTTGTAGCTGACCGTGGAGATGATGCCGCGTTCGAGAAGCGACGGGGCGAGGACGGCGTAGGTGAGAAGGCCGCCGAGGAGGAGAGACCAACCGGTGCGGAAACTCATCAGTGCGCCGCCGCCGAGAAGGACAACTTCGGCTTTGAGCGCGAGGGTCCAATCGGCGAGCGCGCGACCGGCGAGGGTGAGGGGAAGGCCGATCGTGCCGGGAATGAAATGCCACGCATCGCGGAGCCACGTGAAGACGGCGGCGAAAGCGGCGGACCAGCCGAGCCACGCGGCTTTGCTGCGGCCGGCGCCGGCGGCGGCTTCGTGGATGGAGCGGATGGTTTCGGCGGTGGCGGTGCCGGTGGGGAAGGCGAGATTCTCGTGGTTGATGAGCTGACGCTTGATCGGAATGGCGGCGAAGACGCCGAGCGCGGCGATGAGCGCGAACCACGCGATCATCGGGAGCGGTTCGGGGCGGATGGTGGTGACCATGAGCAACGCGCCGAACGCAGCCATGTTGCCGCCGCCGGTCATGTAGCCGGCGCCGGAGGCGACGGTGGTGAGGGCGTTGTTTTCGAGCGGGCCGAGCGGACGGCGGACGAGGCGGAGACGTTCGAGGAGTTGGAAGGTGCCGAAGGCGAGGATGCAGGCGGTGAGCGTGACGCCCATGCTCCAGCCCGTTTTGAAGAAGACGTAGAGATTGGAGAGGCACATCGCGGCGCCGATGAGCATGCCGATGAGGACGGCGCGCGCGGTGAGGTTGGCGGCGTGAGGCTGGTAAGTGTGCGCGAGCCAGTCGGATTCGGCGGGAGAGAGCGCGGTGGCGGGTGTCGAGGCCGGAGAAGTGGGAGAGGCGGACATCGAGAAGGAAGTCACGTGGCGATCGCCGCTACAGGTGAGGAAAAACGGATTCGCGGATTGAACCGGAGTTATGACACGGAATACTGCGCGGCCAACAACACCTGATTTCCATGGCGTCTCCTTCCGCTCCCCGGTTCGAACCGTTCATTGCTCCGCAAACTGTGATGCGCGAGTTTACCGTGAGAGCGGTGCTGACCGGCGCGGTGCTCGGTTTGGTGTTTGGAGCGTCGTCGCTTTATCTGGTGTTGAAGGTGGGATTGACGGTGTCGGCTTCGATTCCGGTGGCGGTGATCTCGCTCGCGATGTTCCGGGCGCTGTCGAAGACGGGGCTGCGCGACGCGACGATCTTGGAAAACAACATCACGCAGACGGCGGGATCGGCGGGGGAATCGCTGGCGTTTGGCATCGGCGTGACGATGCCGGCGATTCTCATTCTCGGCTTCGATCTGGAGCTCACGCGCGTGATGCTCGTGGCGATCTTGGGCGGGTTGTTGGGCATCTTGATGATGATCCCGTTGCGGCGCGCGTTGATCGTGAAGGAGCATGGGAAGTTGAAGTATCCGGAGGGGACGGCGTGCGCGGCGGTGTTGCGGGCGGGGGCGAATGCGGAGGATCGCTCGGCGGCGTCGGAGAAGGCGCAGCAGGAGATGCGCGAAGCGGAGGCGGCGGGATTGGGGAAGTCGCTGGGGGCGAAGATCGTGTTTACGGGTTTCGGAATCGGGCTGGCTTACAAGACGCTGAACGTGGCGTTCAAATTGTGGCGGGACATTCCGGAGAAGGTGTTTGGGGCGCCGTTGAAGGCGGGATCGATTTCGGCGGAGGTGTCGCCGGAGCTGCTGGGCGTCGGCTATGTGATCGGGCCGCGGATCGGCGGGCTGATGGCGGGCGGCGGCGTGCTGTCGTTTTTGGTGCTGATCCCGATGATCAAGTTTTTCGGCGAGACGATGCCGGGCGTGATCGCGCCGGGGACGATGCCGATCTCGGAGATGGGGCACTACGACATTTATCGCGCGTATGTGTTGTATATCGGCGCGGGCGCGGTGGCGGCGGGTGGCGTGATCAGTTTGTTGCAATCGCTGCCGACGATCTGGTCGGGCATGCGCGGTGGAATGAAGGGGCTGCGCACCGGGCGGGAAAATGGGAAAGCGAGCGACGATGCGGAGGTGCTGCGGACGGATCGGGATTTGTCGCTGAAGTTCGTGGGAATCGGCGTGGTGGTGTTGCTGGCGGTGATCATGATGGCGCCGTCGCTGCACATGAACATCGTGGGCGCGCTGCTGATCGTGCTGCTGGGATTTTTGTTCGTGACGGTGTCGTCGCGGTTGACGGGTGAGATCGGGTCGACGTCGAACCCGATTTCCGGAATGACGATCGCGACGCTGTTGTTCACGTGTCTGGTGTTTCTCTTGGTCGGGTGGACGGGCGGGATGTATTATGTGACGGCGCTGTCGGTGGGCGCGATCGTGTGCATCGCATCGTCGAACGGCGGAACGACCTCGCAGGACCTGAAGACCGGCTTTCTGATCGGCGCGACGCCGAAGTATCAGCAGTATGCGATCATGGCGGGCGCGTTGGTGTCGGCGATCGCGCTCGGGCCGATTTTGCTGCGGTTGAACGAGACCGCGACGGTGTATGTGCCGGCGGCGCAGGTGGCGCCGGGCTTGCGGGTGGATGCGGCGGCGTTGGAGGAGAAACGCGAGAGTTTGAAAGGACCGCAGGCGCGCGACGACGCGGGCAGCTATCGCGTGTGGCACAAGACGGACCTCGCGGGCGGGCCGGCGGGGAAGTATCTGGTGAACGACGCGGGCGAGGCGGTGTGGCTGGTCGACCCGGGCATCAACGGCGTGCATGAGACGCGGCCGGATGGATCGACGGTGCGGAAGTTTGCGGCGCCGAAGGCGACGCTGGTGTCGTATATCATCAAGGGGATTTTGGATCAGCAGTTGCCGTGGGCGCTGGTGTTGTTGGGCGTGATGATCGCGGTGACGCTGCAGATGTCGTTTGTGCCGGCGCTGGCGTTTGCGGTGGGCGTGTATCTGCCGTTGTTTGCGTCGATGCCGATTTTCATCGGCGGCATGATTCGCTGGGCGGTGGACGCGAAGACGCGCAAGCAGGCGTCGCATGCGAACCTGACCGAGGAGCAGTTCAACGCCGAGAGCGACAAGTCGCCGGGCGTGCTGCTGGCGTCGGGCTACATCGCGGGCGGCGCGATCGCGGGGATCATCATCGCGTTCCTCGCGGGCGTGCTGGGCGATTTCGACCGGGCGGTGACCGAGTGGTCGACGGCGCACAATCCGTTCTTCAACGGACCGAATGCGGACTGGTTGTCACTGGTGCCGTTTACGGTGCTCGGGGTGTTTCTGTATCTCGTCGCGCGCGAGAAGCTGCTGAAGCCGAAAGGGTGAGAGCGGCGCGCGGCGACGGAACTGGCGACAACGCGACGAGCTGTGGGACGATTGGGTCGGGGCTAAAAGCCCCTCCCAGAGGGCGTCACGGCTTGGCCTTGGGCGCGGAGGCGATTATTCTTCGCCCTCGTAATAATCGACGGGCTCCGGCCGGAAGAACATGCGCGGGGAGCGGAGGCCCCATTTGTTCGAGTCGGGGTAGTGCCAGTAATCGACGGGCGGGTTGTCGGCGATGCAGAGGTAGAGGAGGTCCGTCTGGCCGGCGTTGGAGAAGGAGTGAGGTTCGCCTGGCGGATGGAGGACGGCTTCGCCAGCGGAGAGAAGTCGGGTTTCGTTGCCGGCGCGGACGTGTGCGGTGCCGTCGAGGAAGAGGAAAAATTCCCATTGGGCGGCGTGCAAGTGGAAGGGGCAGCCGCATTCGCCGGGGGCGAGTTTGCCGAGTTCGACGTCGAAAGGATGACCGCCGAGGCCGGTCGGCGTGTTGCGTTTCGCCCCGAGGGCGATCGATAGCTCCTTGCTCGTGCCGCGAAATTTGCCTTTGGGCGAGCGCCACTCCTCCCACGTGAGATCGTCGGTGTGAAGTTTACGAGAGGCGAACGGCGTAATCACCGCGGAGGCGGGGGCGGGGCCCATGCGGTTGGGTTTGGCGTCGGGCGGAAGAGCGTCTTCGCCTTCGAGATAGTGCGCTTCCTGGAGGCGAAAGAAGAGGCCGGGTGGGCGAAGCGCGTATTTGTTGGAGTCGGGATAGTAGCAGCCGTCGAAGGGTGGATTATCGGCGACGATGAGGACCTCGAGGTCGGTGGCGCCGGTGTTGGTGAGTTGGTGGGCGGCGCCGGGCGGGTGAATGAAGCAGTCGCCGGCGCGGACGGGGAACGTGCCGTCGGGCGTGCGGGCGGAGCCGGTGCCGCTTTGGATGTAGAAGAATTCCCACTGCGCGAAGTGGGCGTGGTAGGGGCAGATGGTGGCGCCCGCGGGGAGGCGGCGGAGTTGAACGTCGAAAGGATGACCGCCGGCCCATGTCCCACCATTTCGGATACCGCCGAGGGCGAGGGAGACGTTGCGGGAGAAGGAGTGAAATTTCCCGGTGGTGGAGCGAACCTCTTCTTCGGGGAGGGAAAAAGCGTGAACGTGGTTCATGCGGCAGGGGGCGCGGAGCGGAGTTAACGGGACGAAATGGGGGCCGTTTGACGATGTCGCGCGAGCAGAGCATCGTGGCGACCGCCATGCAATTCGCGGTTGTGAAGCAAATATCGCTGTCGCTGGAGAATCATCCTGGCGCGTTGCATCGGGCGGCGGCGGAACTGGCGCGGTGCGGGGTGAACATCTGTGGAATTTCCGTGCTCGATCAGCCGGATGTGGGCGTGGTGCGGTTGCACACCAGCGATCCGACGAAGGCGAAGACGGCGCTGGATGCGATCGGGTTGAAGCCGACCGAAACGGACGTGATCGAGATCGAGCTGCCGAATCAGCCGGGACGGTTGGCGGACGTGTGCCGGGCGCTGACGTTGGCGGAGGTGAACGTCGATTACGCGTATGGTTCGGGGAGCGAGCCGGGGCGGCGGATGAAGTTTATCTTGAAGGCGACGCCGTTGAAGGAAGCGAAGCGGGTGTTGGAGGGGATTGCGGAGGAGTGAGGGAGGATCGTGGCGACGAGAGGAGGCGCCGCTCGATCACGAGTCACGAGCACGAGTCACGAGCACGGGGCTTTCAGGAGACGACGAAGCCGTTTTATGAGGCGGCGATGACGGGGTTGGTGAGGGTGCCGATCGATTCGATGTCGATGCTGACGGTGTCGCCGGGTTTGAGCCAGACGGGCGGGGTGCGGGCGAAACCGACGCCGTGCGGGGTGCCGGTGAGGATGACGGTGCCGGGGAGGAGGGTTTTGTCGGTGCTGAGAAATTCGATCAACGTGGCGACGTCGAAGACCATGTCGTTGGTGTTCCAGTCCTGCATGGCTTCGCCGTTGAGGAGGGTGCGGATGCGAAGGGCGTTGGGGTTCTGTATTTGATCTTTGGTGACGAGCACGGGACCGAGCGGGCAGAAGGTGTCGAAGCTCTTGGCCTGGCACCACTGGCCGCCGCCGAGATCGCGCTGCCAGTCGCGGGCGGAGACGTCGTTCGCGCAGGTGTAGCCCAGGACGTAGTCGAGCGCTTCGGCGCGGGAGACGTTTTTGCAGCGTTGGCCGATGACGACGGCGAGTTCGCATTCGTAATCGACCTTGGTGGAGGTGCGCGGGAGCTCGATGGGGTCGCCGGGATTTTGGAGGGACGAGGTGGCCTTGATGAAAAGGACGGGGCGTTCGGGGGCGTCCTTGCCGCCTTCCGCGGCGTGGCGGCGGTAGTTGAGGCCGATGGCGAGGATGTTGGTGGGGACGAGCGGAGCGAGGAGTTTGCCGGGAGTGACGGTGCGATCGGTGACGGTGAAGTCGGAGAGAACGTCGCCGGCGATTTCGCGGGCGGAGCCGTCGGGTTGGAGGGCGGCGTGGGCGGGGCCGGCGGGGGTGAGGTGGCGAATGAGGCGCATGGCGTCAGGAAACGCCTGGGCGTGGACGGGGCAATGCGGCAGCGAAGGCGGGTGCGCGTTTGGCGCGGCGGGCGTTCAAGACGCCTTCCGGCGGATGCGCCGCGCCGCTTTCTTGGGCTTGTCGGGCTTCACGCCGTATTTCGCCTGAGATTCGGCGGCCATCGGCAGGGCGGCGTCGAAGTCGACCAGTTCCCGAAGGCTGAGGTCGAGGCCTTGGGCGATTTTGATCAGCGTGGAGAGTTGGATGTCGAATTTCCGGCCGGCCTCGACGTGCTGGTAGTGCTTGTAGGTCAAACCGGCGCGTTCGGCGAAAACCTCCTGCGTCAGGCCGTGGGCCTTGCGGAGTGCTCGGATGCGCATTTGCAGGCGCTTCGCCGTGTCGTTTGCCACGCGCGAAGATAGCGGGCGGCGAAGAGGGCTTACACCCCGTCAACGGTAGTGCGGGCTGGACACCTTGGTAACGGTGGTGCGAAATAAGAGGGTTCATGGCAGACACTCCCGGTTCTCCGAACGCCAGTTCCGTCGCTCGCCTAGCGCTAACCTCCGCGGATCCCATAGCGGCACGGTTTAGCGAGTTGAAAGTGCTCTTCCCGATGGCGGTGACGGACGGACGGTTGGATTGGGAAAAGTTGCGCGCGCTGGCGGGCGAATCCGTTGGGAGCGGTCCGGAGCGATACGGGCTTTCGTGGGCGGGGAAGAGCGATGCGCTCAAAGTCTTGCGGCAACTGACTACGGCCACGCTGCTGCCCGCGCCGTCCGAGTCGGAGAAATGGGAGACAACGGGCAATGCGATCATCGAGGGGGACAACCTCGAGGTGCTGAAGGTGCTTCAGCACGCCTACCACGGGAAGGTGAAGCTCATTTACATCGATCCGCCTTACAATACGCGAGAGGACTTCATCTATCCGGACGACTACTCCGAGGGCTTAGCGGGGTATCAGTTGTTTACCCGGCAGGTGAATGAGGAGGGCCTGAAGCTCACGACGAACCAAGACAGAGGCGGTCGTTTGCACTCGCGCTGGCTGACGATGATTTTCCCTCGCCTCTTTCTTGCGAGAAACCTCTTGCGCGAAGATGGCGTGATCTTCGTCTCCATCGACGATCATGAGGCCCACAATCTGCGGCTAGTGATGGACGAGATTTTTGGGGAGGAGAATTTCATCGCCCAAATGATCTGGGAAGGAGCAGGTAAGAACGATGCTCGGCAGATCGGAACCAATCACGAATATGTCCTTGTGTATGCTCGCAACAGAGCACTCCAACATCGCGAATGGTCTCTGAGGAAATCAGGTGTGGAACCGATTCTTAAGGAGGCTGAGAGGCTGCGATCGGAGTTCGGTGATGATTTCGAGAACGCTTCGGCAGCGTTGGCTGCATGGTATCGAGCAAATAAAGCGACTCCTTCTTTCGCTAATAGGCGGTTCCGCTACATCGATAAGAATGGCGTTTATAAAGAGGATGATCCTACGGCACCCGGAGGAAGACGTTTCGATCTCATCAACCCGCGGACCGGAAAGGTCATCCCTCTGCGGCCGAATCGTGGCTGGGTGTTCGACCAAGAAGAGTTCGAACGACTTGTTGCAGCCGGGCGAATCAGCTTCGTGACAGAAAGTAGTATCATGGTTCGTCGCTACTTGCACGAAACCGACTCGTTCACACCACAAAGCGTTTTCTACCAACCTGCACGTTCCGCTTCGGAACGACTTTCCGAGTTGATGGGGGCGGATGTTTTCGAATTCCCGAAAGACGAAACGGTAATTCGTCAGTTTATTGAAATGGCGACGAGCGGTGTTGATTCCGATGATCTCATTCTCGACTTCTTCGCCGGCAGCGGGACAACAGCGCAAGCGGTGCTTGAGTTGAATGAGGAAGATGGTGGGAACCGAAAATTCATCCTCGTGCAACTGCCACACCCTACAGGACGCAAAGATTTTCCTACTATCGCGGAAATCACCAAGGAGCGCGTTCGCCGGGTGATTCGGCGGATGGAGCAGGAGAGCGCGGGGCAACTCGCGCTTTCGAATGGTGGCCGCTCGACCGATCTCGGTTTCAAGGTGTTCAAGCTGGCTCCGAGCAATTTCGCGATTTGGGATCCGGCGGTGGCCGCGTCGGAGCCAGAGCAGTTGGTGGCGCAGTGGGAGCTTGCGGCGAACAATGTCAACGCCGACGCCCAGGATGAGGCGCTGCTCTATGAACTGATGCTCAAATCCGGATTGGCCCTCTCGTCGCCGGTGGAGAAGGCGAATGCTGCTGGTTCCACGATCTATCGTGTTGATGAAGGTCGGCTGATGATCTGTCTTGCGCGTGAGATCACGCAGGAGGCGTTGCGGGCGATGATCGCATTGCAGCCGCAGTCGATCCTCTGCCTGGATATAGGCTTCAAGGGCAATGACGCGCTGAAGGTGAATGCCCAGCTGGAGTGTCAGAGCCACGGGATTCAATTCCGCACCGCCTGACGTGAAGCTTCATTTCGACGCGCAACAGCCGTATCAGCTCGAAGCGATCCGAGCGGTCGTGGACTTGTTCGCGGGGCAACCTGCGGCGACGGGGACATTTGAATGGCAGACGAATCTCGTGGAATCGGATCTGCTCGACTCGCTCGGGATCGCGAACTCGCTTTCGCTTTCTGATGGGCGATTGCTGGCGAATCTGCGCGCCGTGCAGGAGCGCAACCAACTTCCGCCGGCCGAGGGACTGGCGAGCGACGACATTCTTGGCTCACGCAACTTTTCGGTGGAGATGGAGACGGGCACGGGGAAAACCTATGTTTTTCTGCGCACGATTCACGAGCTTCACCGGGTTTACGGTTGGAAGAAGTTCGTCATCGTGGTGCCGAGCGTGCCGATCCGTGAAGGCGTGACGCAGAGCATCGCGGCGATGGGGGAGCACTTCGCGGCGATTTACGGGCACGTGCCGCTCGATACTTGGGTTTACGATTCTGCGCAGGCTTCGCGACTGCGGCAGTTCGCTCTCGGCCATCAGCTCCAGATTCTCGTGATGAACATCCAGGCGTTCGACAAAAAGTCGGTCGCCGTGGTGCATCAGACGACGGAGCGGGGTTACAAGCCGATCGAGTTCATTCAGCAGAGCCAGCCGATCGTCATCATGGACGAGCCGCAGAACATGGAGAGCGAGAATGCGCGGCGGGCGATTCAGTCGCTGAATCCGCTCTTCACGCTGCGCTATTCGGCCACGCATCGGAACGTGCACAATCTGGTTTACCGGCTGGATCCGGTGCGGGCTTACGATCTCGGTTTGGTCAAGCGGATCGAGGTGGACTCGGTGACGGACGGCGGGGATTTCAACCGGCCGTTTCTCGCACTGGAAAGCGTGACCGCTTCGAAGCGGGGGCTCGTGGCGAAACTCAGGCTGGACGTTGAATCGGCCAGTGGCGTGAAACGAAAAACGATCTCGGTCAGACGAGCGGAGGAGGACTTGTTCGCGCTGTCGGGCGAGCGTGAGATCTATCGCGGCTACGTTGTCACGGAGATCAACGCGGACGGCGGGTTCGTGAGTTTTGGCAATGGAATAGTCCTGCGTGTCGGTGAGTCGCAGGGTGGGCAGAACGATCTGGTGATGCGGGTGCAGATCGAGGAAACGATTCGCGAACATTTCCGGAAGGAACTCGCGCTCCGCGCGCGGCCGGCGGGCGAGCGGATCAAGGTGCTCTCGTTGTTCTTCATCGATCGTGTCGCGAACTATGCGAACGCGGACGGAAAGATTCGGCGCTGGTTTGAGGAGGGCTACCAGAAACTTGCGGCGCTGCCGGAATTCGCGGCGCTGGCGCCGTTGCCACTGGAGCAAGTTCACAACGGCTATTTTGCCCGCGACAAGGAAGGGCCAAAGGATTCCAACGAAGGTCGGTCCACGAAGGCGGATGACGAGGCGTATCAGTTGATCATGCGCGACAAGGAGCGACTGCTTTCACCGGACGAGCCGCTGCGTTTCATCTTCAGTCACTCGGCGCTGCGGGAAGGTTGGGACAATCCGAATGTTTTTCAGATTTGCACGTTGCGGGAGGGACAAAGCGAGATCCGCAAACGGCAGGAGGTCGGGCGCGGCTTGCGATTGGCGCGGATGGAAAACGGCTATCGTTGCGACGACCCGAAGATCAACCGGTTGACGCTTGTCGCCAACGAGAGCTTCGCGGACTTCGCGCGGAAGTTGCAGACTGAACTCGAAGAGGAGTGCGGCGTGTCGTTCAAGGACCGCATCGTGAACAAGCGTGAACGGAAGAAGCTCACGCTGAAAAAGGAGCGGTTGATGTCGGACGAATTCAAGGCGTTGTGGGAGCGCATCAGCCAGAAGACGCGCTATCACGTGGAGTTTTCCACCGAGGAACTCGTGGCCGCGGCGTCGCGGGTGTTGCGCGACGAGCCGGAGGTGTCGGCGCCGCAGGTCGTGGTGAAAAAATCCGAAGTGGTGTTCACGACGGCGGGCGTGGAGGAAGCGCCGCGGGCGATGCGGCCCGGCATGCGCGCGGCGGAATTGCCGCCGATGCCGGACATCATCGGATATCTACAACGTGAGACGGAGCTGACGCGAAGCACGATCGTGGCAATTTTGGCGGCGTCCGGGCGAAGCGCGCAGGCGTTGAAGAATCCGCAGCAATTCATGGAGCAGGCGGCGGGAGCGATTCAGCACGCGAAGCGCGAGCTCATGGTCGATGGCATCCGCTACGAGCGGCTGGCGGGAGAAACCTACGAGATGCATCTCTTCGAGAACGAGGAGATCGAAAGTTATCTCAGCCGACTGCTGCCGGTGGCTCGTTCGGTTTATGATGCGGTGGAGTATGATTCGGAGGTCGAGCGGCGGTTTGCCGAGGCGCTCGATAACGACGAGGACGTGCGGCTGTTCGTGAAGCTGCCGCGGTGGTTTCTCGTGAAAACACCGTTGGGCGATTATCGACCGGATTGGGCTCTCGTGCGCGAGAGCGATGGTCGGGTTTATCTGGTCGTGGAGACCAAAGGCACGACGGATCACAAGCAGCTGCCGCCTTCAGAGCGGCTGCGGATCAAGTGTGGTAAGCAGCATTTCGAGAAATGCCTCGGCGTGCCTTACAAATTGGCGGCGTCGGTCGGGGACTTGGGGTGAAGGAGTTTGTTGCTGCGGTGGTAAGTTCTTGTTTTTCGCGAGGCGGTAAGTGGGTGAGGTGGCGGAAGGGCCACTTGCTCACGCTGGTAGCTGCGGGGCGGAGTGCGGGTTACATCGACTAACTTACGTGCTCGAGGCGTTGGCTGTTGAAATCAGCTGACGGGCCAGGACGGACTTGCGGGCGATGGCGCCACGGCTAGCGTTTTTGCCATGAGCAAAGCCGAAATTCTTGCCGAGCTGCCGAAGCTTTCTGCGATCGAACGGGAGGAGGTTAGGCAGAGGCTCGCGGAACTCGACGAAGAAAATGCCGATGCGGTGGCTCTAAGCCGGGCAGGGGAACTGGCGCAAAAATCGGTGCAGCCAAAGACTCAAGAAGAGGTTTTCCGCAACGCCCGCGCCGCGCTCTCGTGAACCGGTGGTTTCACCCGGCTTTCGAGGTGGAGCTGATCGAGGCGGCGCGCTATCTCGAACAGCAGCGCAGCGGTTTCGGACGACAGTTTCTCGATGACGTCGAGGCCGCCATCGAGTGCATCATGCAGACGCCAGAAACATGGCGGTCGTGGCGAGGTGACATTCGACGGTTTCTTCTGTCGCGGTTTCGCTACACGATTCGATATCGGATTCGGCGAGATGAGAACCTGGTCGAATTCCTGAGCTTGACGCATACGGCGCGCCATCCCGAGACGGGACTGGAGCGATGAACAATACGATCACTCCACTTCGATCCAGCGCTCGTGCGTGAGAGCCATAATCGGGTTTATCTGCTCGTGGAGACGAGGACACGACGGATCACAAGAAGCTGCCGCCTTCGGAGAGGCTACGGGTGGTGCGCTCTAGATCTTCACGTGCGCGAGGAGCGCGCGTTCTTCTTCTTCGGGCAACGGGTCGCCGTCGACTTCGAGGATGCGACGCGCGAAGGGCTCGAGCTGCTCGGCGGGAACCTCAACCACGCCGCGGCCATCGCGCCATTGGATGACGGGGAGACCGTAGGCTTTGTTTTCAAGGACGACATCGGCGAAAGCCTTTCGCATGGCGCGGAGAGAGCGGCGCGTTTCCTCAGCAGGCGTGAGCGTGGCGGTTTCCTCAACGGTGTGAGCGGGCTGGTCGGGCATGAAGCGAACGCTGGCGCTTTGTTCGATGAACGCAAGCCGTGTGGCATCTACAATCCGTAGGCGCAGGTTTTCCTCTTCGGCGACCAGATGCGGGCGGTTGCCCGTGTTGTCGTAGAGCCGCCAGTTGTCGACGAGCGGTCGGTAAAGCTCGGCAAGATTGCGGATGCCCAAATGGAAACGGCGTTTCTGCACGTCGTTCGGAATATCGTGCCCGCCTTTGGTCACGCGCTGGCGGACTCGATTGCGGGTGATGTCGAGGTGAGGAGTCCAAAGAAAATCCAAGCGGATGTGGTATCCGGCGCGGCGGAGTTCACGCAGCAGCGGGGCGTAGGCGCGGCCGGACAACGTGGTCTCGAAGGAAATATCTTGGCGGCGATGGGCGAGCTCGCGAAGCCGTCGAAGCATGATGCGCCCGGCTTCGAAAGCGGCGGTTTCGGGTGCGAAAGGAGAGAGCCCGGCGGCGATCAGATCGGCGTTCACGAACTCCCGGCAGCGCATCTCTTCCGGGAGAAAGCGCTTCACATACGTGGATTTACCGGCGCCGTTGGGACCGGCGACAATGAACAGGTTGGGCACGGCGGGATGAGAACGCGGGCGCGGGTGCAGGGCAACGCATGTTTGTTGCGATGGCTCTGCGGAATCGCTGCGCCATACGTAAAGCGACGGACGGGTCGGAGACCCGTCCTACTGGCGCTGCCGCGCCATCGGGCTACTCGCGGGCGCGGTGCTAGCTCCCGCTGTCGGCGTAGGCGTCCATGCCGATGCAGGAGCAGACGAGGTTGCGGTCGCCGTAGACGTTGTCGACGCGGCCGACGGCGGGCCAGAATTTGGACTGGCGCGTCGACGGTGACGGAAACGCGGCGAGGTCGCGGGAGTAGGGGTGCGGCCAGTCGTCGGCGGCGATGGCGCGAGCGGTGTGCGGGGCGTGTTTGAGCGGGTTGTTGAGTTTGTCGGACTCGCCAGTGGCGACGGCTTGCATCTCGCCGTGGATCGAAATGAGGGCGTCGCAGAAGCGGTCGAGTTCGGCTTTCGATTCGCTCTCGGTGGGTTCGATCATGAACGTGCCGGGAACGGGGAAGGACATCGTCGGGGCGTGATAGCCGTAATCCATGAGGCGCTTGGCGGCGTCCTCGACTTCGAGGCCGTGTTTCTTCCAGGCGCGGAGGTCGACGATGCATTCGTGGGCGATCAGGCCGGCGTTGCCGCGGTAGAGGACGGGGAAGAATTTCTCGAGGCGTTTGGCGACGTAGTTGGCTTTGAGGATTGCGAACTTCGTGGCTTCGGTGAGGCCGGCGGCGCCCATCATGCGGATATACATCCAGGAGATGACGAGGATGGAGGCGGAGCCGTGGGGCGCCGCGGAGACGGCGCCGCTTGCGCGGAGTTGAGAGTGGAGAGTGGAGGGTTGAGCGCGGGAGAGCGGGTGGCCGGGGAGGAAGGGGGCGAGGTGTTTCGCGACGCCGATGGGGCCGACGCCGGGGCCGCCGCCGCCGTGCGGAATGCAGAAGGTCTTGTGAAGGTTGAGATGGCAGACGTCGGCGCCGATGTGGCCGGGCGAGGTGAGGCCGACCTGGGCGTTCATGTTCGCGCCGTCCATGTAAACCTGGCCGCCGTGTTCGTGGATGGCGGCGCAGATGTCGCGTATCGCGGCTTCGAATACGCCGTGGGTCGACGGATAGGTGACCATGAGCGCGGCGAGGTCGCGCGCGTGCGTGGCGGCTTTCGCGCGGAGATCGGCGAGGTCGATGTTGCCGTTGGTGTCGCAGGCGACGGGGACGACCTTGAAGCCGCACATGGCGGCCGTGGCGGGGTTGGTGCCGTGGGCGCTGGTGGGGATGAGGCAAATGTTGCGATGGCCTTCGCCGCGGGATTCGTGGTAGCCGCGGATGGCGAGGAGTCCGGCGTATTCGCCCTGGGAGCCGGCGTTGGGCTGGAGGGAGACGGCGGCGAAGCCGGTGATTTCGGCGAGCCAGGTTTCGAGGTCGCGGAAGAGTTTTTGGTAGCCGCGGCTTTGTTCGGCGGGCGCGAAGGGGTGGAGTTTCGAGAACTCGGGCCAGGAGACGGGGAACATCTCGCTGGTGGCGTTCAGCTTCATCGTGCACGAACCGAGCGAGATCATCGAATGGACGAGGGAGAGGTCCTTCGATTCGAGCCGCTTGATGTAGCGGAGCATCTCGTGCTCGGTGTGGTAGGAGTTGAACGTCGGGTGGGTGAGGAACGATGACGTGCGCGCGAGGGGGGGCGGGAGCTCGGAGAGTTGAGAGTTGAAAGGTGAGAGTTGAGAGTCGATTTGAGCGGGGAAGTCGGCGGCGGCTGATTCGCTGAAACAGGAGAGGAGTATCTGGAGATCTTCGACGGTGGTGGTTTCGTCGAGCGAGATGCCGACCGTGTAGTCGTCGATGCGACGGAGGTTGAAGCGTTTGGCTTCGGCGGCGGCGTGGACGCGCGCGGCGGAAACGTTGGAGATCGTGAGGGTGTCGAAGACGGGTTCGGCGTTGATTTTGGCGCCGAGGGAGACGAGCGATTTCGCGAGAAGCTGGGTGAGAAGACGGACGCGTTGCGCGATGCGGCGCAGACCCTCGGGGCCGTGGTAGACGGCATACATCGAAGCCATCACGGCGAGGAGGACTTGGGCGGTGCAGATGTTGGACGTGGCTTTGTCGCGACGGATGTGTTGCTCACGCGTGCCGAGGGCGAGACGCAGGGCGGGCGCGCCGTGGACGTCTTTGGAGACGCCGACCAGACGACCGGGCATCTGGCGTTTGAAGGCGTCTTTCGTGGCGAGGAAGCCGGCGTGCGGGCCGCCGAAACCGAGCGGAACGCCGAAGCGCTGGGCGGAACCGACGGCGACATCGGCGCCGAATTCGCCGGGAGGGCGGAGGAGTGTGAGCGCGAGGAGGTCGGTCGCGACGATGGTGAACGCGCCGGCGGCGTGGGCGGCGGTGAAGAAGGCTTCGAAGTCGTGAATCGAACCGGTGGTGTCGGGATATTGAACGAGGACGCCGAAGCAGGAGGCGTCGGGCTGGAACGTGCGGTGATCGCCGACGACGACGTGGATGCCGAGCGGCTTCGCGCGGGTTTTCACGATGTCGATCGTCTGTGGATGGCAGGCGGCGGAGACGAAGAAGTTGGAGGCTTCAGCGGAGGGACCTTCCTTCAGCCGGTGGCACATCATCATCGCCTCGGCGGCGGCGGTGCCCTCGTCGAGCATCGAGGCGTTGGCGATTTCGAGGCCGGTGAGATCGGTGACGACGGTTTGGAAATTGAGGAGCGCTTCGAGGCGGCCTTGGGAGATTTCGGCTTGGTAGGGCGTGTAGGCGGTATACCAGGCGGGGTTCTCGAGGATGTTTCGCTGGATGACGGGCGGCGTGATTGTATCCGAATATCCGAGACCGATGACGTTGCGGAATACCTGGTTCTGCGCGGCGAGGGAGCGGAGTTCGGCGAGCGCGGCGCTTTCGCCGAGCGGCTCGGGCAGCGAGAGGGCGCCGCGGCGGATTTGCGCGGGGACGGCGACGTCGATGAGCGCGTCGACCGACGCGTAGCCGAGGACGTGGAGCATGCCCTCGGTCTCGGCGGCGGTGGCGCCGGTGTGACGGCGCGGGAACGTGTCGGTGGGAGCGAGGAGGTCGCGCGGCGAAGCCATAAAGCGCCGACGCTAGGGGTGGGCGTCGGGGCCGCGCAATGGCGATTTGGCGCGGAACGCCGTTCCGGGTGGCAAATGTGTTACTGAACCGCGCGGTGAGGAACGTGGCTGACTTTCGTCAGTCTGTCCTCTTCGTCTGTGTTTCGTCCGTGGATACCATCGTCCAACAACGCCCCTATGCCACGCGCGCCGAACGCGCCGCGTTTATCGATCAACGACTGGCGGAGCTTTATCCCCAGCCCGCGGTGCCGCTGCTGCACGACGACGCTTATACGTTGTTGATAGCGGTCTTGTTGTCGGCGCAGTGCACGGACGCGCGCGTGAACGAAGTGACGCCGCGGCTGTTTGCGGTGGCGGATACGCCGGAGGCGATGGCGAAGCTGCCGGTGGAGCGAATCTTGGAGATCGTGCGGCCGTGCGGACTGGCGCCACAGAAGGCGCGGGCGATTTTGGGGCTATCGAAGATTCTTTTAGAGAAGCACGACGGGAAGGTGCCACGGAGTTTCGAAGCGCTGGAAGAGTTGCCGGGCGTGGGGCACAAGACCGCGAGCGTGGTGATGGCGCAGGCGTTTCATGAGCCGGCTTTTCCGGTGGACACGCACATTCACCGGCTGGCACAGCGTTGGAAGCTGACGGATGGCCGGAGTGTCGAGCAGACGGAGCGGGATTTGAAGGCGCTGTTTCCGCGCGAGCACTGGAATGCGTTGCACCTGCGGATCATCTACTATGGGCGGGAGCACTGCACGGCGCGTGGCTGCGACGGGACCGTTTGCGAGATTTGCCGCACGCTGTTTCCGGACCGGAAGCGGGCGGTGGTCACGCGAAAGTAGGTGCGGGGGATGGCCGGGCCGCTATTTTTGCGGAAAACGGGATTGATTCGCGCGAGGGCGGGCGACACGTTTCGCCTCCCAATTCGGACGCTTAGCTCAGTTGGTTAGAGCACGTGCTTCACACGCACGGGGTCACTGGTTCGAGTCCAGTAGCGTCCACCATCCGCCTCAGGCGGCAGGGCGGGGGTCTTGGTTGCGGCGGGCCATCAGTTGCTCCCAGAGCTGGACGGCGAAGCGCAGGTTCTTGGCTTTATGCGCGAGTTCGCGGGCGCGGTAAGCGTCTTCAGGCTGCTCGTCGGGAGTGCCGAGGCGGCTTTGCACGATCCGAAGTTCACTTTCGCAGCCGTCGACGAGCTGGACGATGTCCGTGCGGGACGAGAGGGCGGGCCGGGGGCGCGGTGTGGAGCAGGCGTCGCGGCGATCGGAGGCGGGAAAAGAGAGGGCGTCCTTGCGGAGAAGGCTGACGCTGTCGGTCGGGACCGCACAGGTGTTGAAGCTCATGGAAATGCGACCCTATTCATGGGAGAAAATCCGCAACGCTGAAAGCGACTTACCTGCAACAATCGGGCAATCCCTGACGGTTCCTTATAGGGGAACTCCGGTAAAATCCGGCCGAACGCCCGATGTGACGGCTCGGAACAACCTTTTCTCCCGAAGCGTGGTGTTTTCCGGCTAAGTCCTCGCCAAACGCCTTTCTCTTCCCCAAGGTGTGCGGCGTCCTTGGTCGCGCGAGGCGCGCCGGGGATTTCCTTTTCCATTTCCCGACATGGTTAGTCCCAACTCCCCCGAAACGCAGGGTGGCGCCGCGACGAATGGTGCACCCCGCTCGCTCAATGATGTCGTTATCCGGCTGGCGGGTAACTCGCAGGACGGGATCCAGACGGTGGGCGGTTTTCTCGCCCGGCTGGCCGGCCGCAGCGATCAGGACGTAATGACCTACATGACGATCCCGTCGACGATCTCGGGCGGGCCGTCGATTTTCCAGGTTCGCATGGGGACGGGCGACATCCTTTCGGCGGGCGATCGCGCGGACATGCTGGTGGCGTTTTACCAGCACAGTTACGAGGCGCATATCGGTTCGCTGCGGCCGGGCGGCGTGCTGCTTTACGATTCGGATCACGTGAAGCCGAACACGGAGGATCATTCGTTTTCCTACGTGGCGGTGCCGATCACGACGGCGACGGTCGAGTCGGTTGGCGGAGCAGGGAAGGACAAAGGCAAAAACATTTTCGTCCTCGGACTGCTGGCGCGGGTGTTCGACTTGGACGTCGGCAAGCTGACGACGCTCATCAAGGAGCGGTTCGGCGGGAAGTCGGAGGACGTGGTGCGCAACGCGATGCTGGCTTTCGACGCCGGCTACGCGTGGCCGCAGAACAATCTGCGCGACATCTTTTATCGCTTCGAGGCGGCGGAGCGCACGGTGTCGTCCGGGCGTCCGCAGGTCACGATGGATGGCAACATGGCGCTCGCCTACGGCTTGATCGCCGGCGGGGTGCGTCACGGCGCCGGTTATCCGATCACGCCGTGGTCCTCGATCATGGAGATGTTGCGCAGCGAGCTGCCGAAATACGGCGGCATCTTCGTGCAATGCGAAGACGAGATCGCGGCGGTTTCGACGGCGCTCGGTTTTTCCTACACGGGCCGGCTCGCGGTGACGGGAAGTTCGGGGCCGGGACTTTCGTTGAAAATGGAAGCGCTCGGCTGGGCGGTGATGGCGGAGATGCCGCTCGTCGTGATCAACGTCCAACGCGGCGGTCCGTCGACGGGCATGCCGACGAACGTCGAGCAAAGCGATTTGATGCAGGCGATCTGGGGCAGCCACGGCGACGCGCCGCGCGTGGTGCTCGCGCCAAAGAACGTCGAGGACTGTTTCTACATCGGATTGGAGGCGACGCGGATCGCGCGCGAGTATTCCACGCCGGTGCTGATTTTGACCGACCAGGCGCTGTCGTCGCGCATCGAGGCGTTCGACGAGCCGGATCTGGCGAGCTTGATGGTGGATCCGAAACCGGACCTCTCGACGCGTGGGGCGGATTTCAAACCGTATCCGCTCGATCGAATCACCCGGCATGCGCCGCCGGGGTCGAAGATCGCGTCGAACAAATATCCGACGGTGACCGGCCTCGAGCACGACGAGATGGGACATCCGACGGGCAGCCCGGCGCTGCACATGAAGATGACCGCCAAGCGGCGCGAGAAGCTGAAGGCGTTGGGCGCGTCGCTGCCCGATCCGGAGTTCAACGGCGATCCTTCGGGCGAAGTGTTGCTCGTCACATGGGGATCGAGTTGGGGGCCGGCGCGGGAGGCGCTGGTGCGGATTCGCGGAGCGGGCGTTAAAGCGGCGCACCTGCATCTGCGCCATCTGCATCCGCTGCCGTCACGGTTGGAGGAGACGTTTGCGCGATTCCACAAGATCGTCGTCGCGGAGTTGAACGACGAAGGCCTCTACGGCTTCGGGCAACTCGCGACGATGTTGCGGGCGCGTTATGCGAATCCGGCGATTGTCAGCGTGACGAAAACCGACGGCCTGACCTTCAAGGTGAGCGAGATCGTCGCGGGTGTAGCCCGACATCTCGAAAGCACGGCGCTCGACGCTTCGATCGGCGCTTCGTCGCACAGCGCACTGGCTCGCGTGCGCTGAACCCAAACGAAACCTTCAACTTCTTTCCTCGATGTCCACTGCCGCTACTCCCCTGGCCCCGACTCCGGCTGCTCCGACCGCCAACGGGCAACTCACGAAGAAACTTCTCACGGCCGACCATCCGACCTGGTGCCCCGGCTGCGGCGACTTCGCCGTCCTCGCGGTGTTTTACCGGGTGTTGGAGAAGCTGAACTACCCGCACGAGAAGATCGTGACGTTCGCCGGCATCGGCTGCTCGTCGCGCTTCCCGTATTTCGTCAACACCCACGGCGGGCACTTCCTGCACGGACGCTCGCTGCCGTTTGCGGCGGGCATCAGCCTGAGCGATGACGAGCTGCACGTGTTTGCGTTCGGCGGCGACGGCGACGGTTTCTCGATCGGTGGCAATCACCTCGTGCACACGGCGCGCAAGAACGTGAACCTCACGTATGTGATCATGGACAACTTCGTCTATGGTCTGACGAAGAAGCAGACGTCGCCGACGTCGCCGCTCGGTTTCAAATCGAAGACCGATCCGACCGGCGCGATCGACCAGCCGATCAATCCGATGCGCACGCTGCTGAACAGCGGCGCGACGTTTGTGGCGCGCAGCCATTCGACGCAGGTGAACCACATGACGGAGATGATGCTGCGCGCGGCGAAGCATCCGGGCTTCTCGGTGGTCGAGATTTTGTCGGAATGCGTGGAGTTCTATCCCGGCGCGTTCGATGCCGGCAACCCGCGCAAGGGCGGCGCCTTCCGATTGATCGAAGAGAAGAAACACGACGGCACGCCGGAAGACGAACTGCGACACGATCCGAGCGACGAGGTCGCGGCGTTCAAGCTCGCCAACGAACCGTGGCCGGGCCGCTTCGGCGTGTTTTACGAGAAGCAGCGTCCGACGAAGAATCAGCTCGAAGCCGGTCTGATCGCGAAGGCGAAGGAGCGCACGAAAGGCGCTTCGGATCTGGCGCTCTTGCAGGCGTCGTTCGCGAAGTTGCGGTGACGTTGGGCGGCGGGGTCGGTTGGCCCCGCCCGACAAGTCAGGTTGGCGCTTCGACGGGCGGCGGGAGGTTCGAATTGTCTCTCCTCGTGGCGGGCCGCGGGCGAGTTGCGAGGGAGCGTAGGGCGGACATATTGGCGCGAAGGTTGCGAACGGGGTGAATCATGGACTTTGCCAAGCTCACTCAAATGTCACGCCAAGCGGTCGCGGATGCGCAAAACATCGCGCGACGGCACAGTCACAACGAAGTGGATACGTGGCATCTGCTTGCCGCGTTGCTCGCGCAGGAGAACGGCATCGTGCCCGGATTGCTGGAGAAGCTGGCGCTCGGGCCGGGGGCGATGCAGCTTGCGGTGGACCGCGAGCTCGAGCGACTGCCGAAAGTCACGGGTAGCGTCGACACGTCGAAGATTTACGTGACGCAGGCGGTCAACGAAGCATTGACGCGCGCGGAGCAGGAGGCGGAGCAGCTCAAGGACGAATACGTTTCGGTGGAGCACCTTTTCCTCGGCTTGCTCGAAGTCGCGAAGCCGGAGGGGCTCAAGAAGCTGTTCAAGAGTTTCAATCTCGACCGGAAGACGGTGCTGAAGGCGTTGCGCGACGTGCGCGGCTCGCAGCGCGTGACGACGGACAATCCCGAAGCGACGTATCAGGCGTTGGAAAAATACGGCGTCGATCTCGTGGCGCAGGCGCGGAAGGGGAAAATGGATCCGGTGATCGGGCGCGATGAAGAGATTCGTCGCGCGATTCGGATCCTTTCGCGCAAGACGAAGAACAATCCCGTGCTCATCGGCGAACCGGGTGTCGGCAAGACGGCGATCGTCGAAGGACTCGCGCAACGCATCCTGCGCGGTGACGTGCCGGAGGGATTGAAGGACAAGACGATTTTCGCGCTCGATATGGGCGCGCTCGTCGCGGGGGCGAAGTATCGCGGCGAATTCGAGGAGCGGCTGAAGGCGGTGCTGACGGAAATCAAGCAGAGCGACGGCCGCATCATTCTCTTCATCGACGAGCTGCACCTGATCGTGGGCGCCGGAAAAACCGACGGCGCGATGGATGCCGGCAATCTGTTGAAGCCGATGCTCGCGCGCGGCGAACTGCACTGCATCGGCGCGACGACGCTCGACGAGTATCGGAAGCACATCGAGAAGGACGCGGCGCTCGAGCGGCGTTTCCAGCCGGTCGTGGTGGACCAGCCGACGGTCGAGGACGCGATCTCGATTCTGCGTGGTTTGCGTGAGCGGTTCGAGCTGCACCACGGCGTGCGGATTCAAGACAACGCGCTGGTGAGCGCGGTCGTGCTTTCGAATCGTTACATCAGCGATCGATTTCTCCCGGACAAGGCGATCGATCTGGTGGACGAAGCGTGCGCGATGATCCGCACCGAGATGGATTCGATGCCGCAGGAGCTCGACGAGCTCACGCGCAAAGTGCTCCGCCTTGAGATCGAGGAGACGGCGCTCGCGAAGGAGAAAGACGAGGCGAGCGCACGCCGACTCGAGGCGCTCCGGCAGGAGCTCGCGGAAGCGCGCGAGAAGGCGAACGCGATCAAGCTCCACTGGGAGCGCGAGAAGGGGGCGGTCGAAAAGACGCGCAAATTGCGCGAGGGGATCGAGGCGGCGCGGCTCGAGATGGAAAAGGCGGAGCGCGCGTATGATTTGAACAAGGTCGCGGAGCTGCGGCACGGAAAGATCCCGCAAATGGAAGCGGAGCTGAAGAAGCTCGAGAAAGCGGGCGGGAACACGACGCTCTTCAAGGAAGAGGTGTCGCAGGAGGAGATCGCGGAAGTGGTTTCCAAGTGGAGCGGCGTGCCGGTGACGCGGCTTGTGGAGGGCGAGAAGGAAAAACTGCTGCGGCTGGAAGACGTGCTGCATCAACGCGTGGTCGGGCAGGACGAGGCGGTGACGCTGGTCACGGAAGCGATCTTGCGGGCGCGCAGCGGCATCAAAGATCCGCGTCGTCCGGTGGGCAGTTTTCTGTTTCTGGGGCCGACGGGCGTCGGCAAGACCGAGTTGGCGAAGACGCTCGCGGAGACATTGTTCGACAGCGAAGCGGCGATGGTGCGCATCGACATGTCGGAATACATGGAGAAGCACAGCGTCGCGCGGATGATCGGCGCGCCTCCGGGCTACGTCGGTTACGACGAAGGCGGGCAGTTGACGGAAGCCGTGCGGCGGAAGCCCTACGCGGTGATCCTGTTCGACGAAATCGAGAAGGCGCACCCGGATGTATTCAATGTCCTGCTACAGGTGCTCGACGACGGGCGCATCACCGATTCGCAAGGTCGCACGGTCGATTTCAAGAACACGGTGATCATCATGACCTCGAACATCGGCTCGCGCTATCTGCTCGAGGGCGTGACCGGCGAGACGATTCCGGAGGCCGTGCGCGAGAGCGTGATGGCTGAGCTGCGCCGGAGTTTCCGACCGGAGTTTTTGAACCGCATCGACGACACGATCCTGTTCAAGCCGCTGACGCTCGAGGAGATCACCACGATCGTGGATCTCTTGATGGTCGATTTGAACAAGCGTCTGGTGGAGCGACGTGTAACGGTGAAACTCGATCCGAAGGCGAAGGAGTGGGTCGCCGAGAAAGGTTACGATCCGGTCTTCGGTGCGCGTCCGTTGAAGCGTTTCCTGCAGCGCAACATCGAAACCAAGCTCGCTCGCGCGCTCATCTCTGGCGAGGTGCAAGAAGGCTCCGAGCTGACGTTCACGATTCGTGACGACGAGCTCGCTTTCGACCAACGATCGCAGGTGTCCGTCTAGCGGGCGCCGACGGGGCATTTCGCGGCGGCGTCAGGCGTAAGCCGGGCGTATTGCTGTGTGTCGTGTTTTCCAGAGCACCAGCGCGGCGAGTGGGTGCAGGCAGGCGCCGCTCACGAAAAGTGCGGTGTAGCCGAGATGATCGATGAGCGTGCCGGCGATCTGATTAAAGGCGATGCTCGTCACGCCGGAGAGCGCGCTCAGGATGCCAATCGTCGTTGCGATCGTGCCCGGCGGAGCCAGCTCGCCCACCATCACACCGGAGAGAGCGATCCAGCAGCTCGTCATCAAAAGCGAGAGCGTGACCAAGGCGAGGACCAGCGGACCTTGATGCGCGACAAACGGCGCGAGCGCGGCCGCGGGTGCAAGGCACGAGAGCAAGCGCAATGTGCGAGCGCGGGCCGCCGCGGCGTCGCCGGTCCTCTTGGTTTGGCGATCCGACCAGACGGCAACGCCGATATTCGCCAGCGGCACAAAAGCCCAGGGAATCCAAGTCCAGCGACCTACCTCCGCCAGCGACCAGCCGCCGTGTTCCTGAAGGAAGCCGGTGTGCCAGTTGTTGAGGAAGAAGTAGAACGGGTCGGAAAGAATGCGCGCGAGGATGAGGCCACGCAGTGCTGGAATAGTGAATACATGACGAACCGACGCCGCGAGGCCGAGTGAAGGGCTGGGTGAGCGGTTGGCGGAGTTCGGTTTTCGCAGCGGCGGATTGCGATCGCAGCTCCACCAGAGCAGTGCGACGCCAATGCTCAGTCCCGCCGGTAATGCGAAGGACCAGCGCCAGTCGCCGCGCAAGGCCAGCCATACCAGCACGGGGGGAGCGAGCACCGGCGCGATGGCTTGAATCGCCTGACACAGGGTGGTTGCGAACGCTCGGCGCGCGGACGGAAACCACAGTGTCATCATCAAAATGATCGACGGAGAAATACCCGATTCAGCCACGCCCAAGAGCCCGCGCGCGGCGATCATCTCGGGAAGCGTTCGCGCGAGCGCACAGCCGAACGTGGCCAGGCCCATCCCGAGGAGAAAAACGGTGGCGGCATGGCGTGTGCCCCAGTGGTCGATCAATCGTCCAGAGAAAAAATAGAACGCCGTGTAGGGCACCATGTAGGCGGTGATCAACAGCGCGAAGTCGGTATTGGTGAGCGAAAGCGCGTCCGAGATCGTGGACTTCAGGATCGCGATCGATTGCCGGTCGAGATAGAAAACCATGCCGGCACCCGCGGCGACGAGCAGCATTCGCCATGAGCGCCAGCCGACGGAGGGAGGGGCGTCGCTCATCGGGCAGGCGTCCCAAAGGAGACTTCCGTGACGTAGGAGTTCGTGGCTCCCACGCCCAAATCGTCGAGCGAGCTCGCGGGCTGACCTCCGACCATGACGTTTTCGAGCCGCAGGCGGTCGATCCCCGCGGTCGGGCTGTGGCCTTCGATGCGAGAGGAGTGATAACCGACGTCGAGCACGGTGACGTCCTTCAGAAGGACGTTCACCACCGGGGCCCCGGCGCCGGTATTGATGTCGAGCCAGCGGCATTTGTCGCGGTCGCGTTCGCGCGGCTGGAAACCTTCCACGACGATGTTCTCGAAGGTCACGTTCTCCGCCGCCGCGGTTCCCCACAGCCGGTTGATCGCGATCGCGCGCATGCTGCGGTAGGCGGTGGAGTTTCGAAACACGATGTTGCGTTGCGGCTGAAAGCAGCCGAAGCCGACTTTGAACGTGGCACAGCGGCTCCACGCGAGGCAGTCCTCGAACAGCACGTTTTCGAGCGGCTCCGGATCGCCGGGCCAGTTCACGGCGATGTCGGTTTCCTTGAACCAAGTTTTCGTCGAGTAGGTGTCGTCCTCGGAAATGGCGAACGTGTGGGAGACGAGCACGTCCTGGCATTCGATGATGTCCATGGCGTCGTTCTCGAAGAACGCGTCGACCTCGTTGAAGTGTTTCGTATCACGAATCACGATACGATCGGAACGAGTGGGAATGAGGCCCCACAGTCCGCTGTCGCGCAGCACGACGCCTGCGATCGTGAACCGGCTGGTCTGCAGCGGCACGACGAGATTATTGAGAAAGCGGTTCCGGCCGCGCAGCTCGCGGGCGTTCCCATCGATGGTGCCGCGGCCGAAGATGCGGATATTTTCCGAGCCGGGCTCCGTGTGGAGAAGCCACGTTCCCTCCATCTGCAGCGAATCCTTGCGGTAATAAGTGGGAAAGTGCGCGGGATCGCCGGAGCTGCGCAACGTGGCGCCGCCCGCAAGATAGAGAGAAACGTTGCTGCGGAGCTGCAGACTGGCGCTGAGAAAAGTGCCGGGCGGAAAATAAACGATGCCGCCGCCGGCGGCGTGCGCGTCGTCGATGGCGCGCTGAAGAAGGTGGGTGACGAGCGTGTGGCCGGTGGCGTCTGCGCGATACGGTGCGGCGGCGACGTTGTAGATGCCCCCGCCGGATGCGGGTGGGATGTCGGATTCCGGCTGGTCGATCGCGATGGCGATTTCTTTCAGGTCGTTGATCTTCGCGATCAGATAGGCGGCGTGTGGAAGCTCGAGGATGAGCCGCCGACCTTCGACGCGAGCCTGCACCTTAAGCGTGGTTGGACTGATGTGCCATGTCTGCACGGGCTCTGGGACGGTGACGATGAGCGTGATGGCGCCGTCGGCGGAAAGGTGGGCGTAATCGTAGAGGGGCGTGTGCGCGAGCACAGGCACCGGAATGCCGTTGGCCGATAATTCAAAGATGTCGCTGGGCCTGTCTCCGTGAGCGAGCGCATAGACCGACGGCGGCGAACTCGCGGAGGAGCGCACGGCGCATGTCAGGCAGGCGAGGCAGCAAAACAGGATTCGGTAGAAGGGGTTCACAGGAAGCGGAGCGATCCGTCGTCGCGTCACGACAATCGCGGCAAAGGGGAGGGAGATGACAACGGCGGCGTTTCTCTTATCTAAGAGTTTTTCGGCGGGCGTAGTGACGCTCCGTCGTGCCACTCGCCCTCGATCTGCAGCACCTGACGCATCGGCAGAAGTCCGGACTCGTTGTGATTGAGCGCGGCGACGGCCAAATCGACGGCGCGCGCCCCGATCGTCGCGGAACGCTGATAGATGCCGGCGTGTCGGCGATCCAGCGAAGTAAGGCTGAGGGAGACCAATGCCAGATCACGCGGAACCTCATAACCCAAGTCGGCGAGAAAGCTTGGGAACTTCTCGTCGAACGTGCCGACAACCGCGTCGATTTTATTCTTCCGCAGCCAACTCTGAAACGCTTTCGGATCGAATGGCTGCTGGTCCCATACTGGTTTGCGCGCCAGTTTCTTTCCCTCGCCGGTCTCGAGCGCGTAGGCCGCGAGCCACTTGTCTTTCACGAATTGATTCGCGGCCATCGTGAGCGCGACGCCCACGCGCGTGTAACCGGCAGCGGCGCACTGCGCGAGGGCGCGTCGCATGCCATTGAAGTGATCGTGCGAGACGCTGAGGAGCGACGAGGTTTCGCTGCTCACGCCCAGACCGACGACCGAGAATGGCGTGAAATCGAATGTGAAGAAACCGCGCGGCTGATGCGTCGGTGCGAGCAGGAGGCCGTGGATGTTGCGAGCTTTCAGAATTTCGGCGAGGCGCCTTGGGCCAAGTTTGGGATCGTTCAGCCAGTGGACTTCGATGCGGAAGCCGAGCTCCTGCGCTCGCGCGCGGGCGCCCTCGAACATCTCCATGGCGGTGGGCGATTCCTTCCAACGATCCCGCGAATCGAAGTCGGTGAGAAAGGCGAGGACCGAGTTGCGAGTGCCGCTCGTGAGGCGCATCCGGCTGCTCATGAGCGCAGCGAGGAACGGATGGCGTTTGTAACCGAGCTGTTTCACCACGGCGAGGACGCGGTTGCGGGTCTCCTCCGGCACCGACGGGTGATTGCGCAACACGAGCGAGACGGTGGTTTGGTGAACGCCCGCGCGTTTCGCGACATCCCGCTGCGTGACGTAGGCGGAGCCTTTCTTCATGTCTTCGGTAAGAGTAATGCGGTGTTTGGCTTGGCCGAAGCAAGCCGCAAACGTCCCGCGCCCCCAACGCCCTTCGGCCCATGCTCCGATTTTCCGACAATCCTGTCCTGTCCGCTCGCGACGTGCCGTATCCCGCGACGCTCACTTTCAACGCCGGTGTCGTGCGCCACGAGGGCCGCTACCTCATGGTTTTTCGCAACGATCACGGGCACGTTGGCGACAATGATTTCGCCGGCACCAACATCGGGCTCGCGACGAGCCTCGACGGCATAAAATGGACGGTGGAGCCGAAGCCGATCCTCACGGAGGAGAAGGTGCGCGAACAGTTTCAGCGGCTGTGGCGTCATCGCTACGCACCGGATTTTGTTCGCCGAATTTATGATCCCCGGCTGACCGTGATCGAGGGGCGGCTCTTCATGTGTTTCGCCATCGATACGGCGCATGGGATCTGCGGCGGTGTCGCGGAAACGAGCGATTTCCAGTCGTTCGACTGGCTTAGCGTGAGTTCGCCGGACAATCGCAACATGGTCCTGTTTCCGCGGCGAATCGGGCACAAGTTTGCCCGCCTCGAGCGGCCGCTGCCGGTTTATATGCGGCCGAATCCGGAGGATTTCCCGATCTGGTATGCCGAGTCGCCGGACCTGATCTACTGGGGTGGAAATCGTCCGGTGCTCGGTGTCGACGAGGTGCCGTTCGCGAATTCGAAAATCGGGCCGGCCGCGCCGCCGCTGGAAACGCCGAAAGGCTGGCTCGTGACCTTTCATGCGGTGTGGCGCGATCCCTCCCGGCGGCTGAAAGGCTGGGAGCAGAGAGGCTGGTTCAAAACCTATTACGCCGGTCTGATGCTGCTCGATCTGGAGGATCCGTCGCGTGTGATCGGCTTGATGCGCGAGCCGTTGCTTCAGCCGGAAACGGATTACGAGATCGACGGCTTTCGCGGGAGCGTGATCTTTCCGTGCGGCATGATTCTCGAGGAGTCGGGCCAGGTGAAACTCTACTACGGCGCCGCCGACACGTCCGTCGCGCTCGCCACCACATCGATCGATGAGTTGCTCGCGCATTGTGAACCGTATGCTCCCGGCAGGCCCGTTGCGGGCGGGCACTCACCGATCAAAACCTGAGGGAGATCATGCCTTCGTCGCCATTTCTGCACGTCGAGTTTGCCGCCGGTTCGCCGGAGTTCGCGTGGTTCGCGGTCGATTCGCTCGGCCGCGGAGAGAATCTCGAGAACGTCGTCCTTGCCGAGAAGCGCCGCCCGGTCGGCTCGTATCGGCTGGAGTCAGGAAGCGACGGCGAGATTCGATACGTAAGCGGCGAGGTTGAAGCGAAGGGCGTAGCGAGATGGCGGATACGGGTGGAGGCGCGCCGGATTGTCCTGCGGTCGTGCTGGGCGGCGGGAGGAACCGGGGAGCCGTTTCGGTTGCTGATCGATCAGAAGAAGAATCATGCGACCTTGCTTGGATTGCCGGACGATAACGGTCCGGAGCAACGGATCGCGTTGCCGGCGGTGTTGCATCTGCCGGATCGCGGGACCTTTCGCCTGTCGGCGTCGGAGGACGGCGCCTCTGTCGGCTATGAGGCGCGACGCCGACAGCCGGAGTATTTCGTCGAGATCACTTTTCCGGCCGCGACGGAAACGCAGCCGCAGATCGACTACGTCTTGGATGTCGCCGTGATTCATCCGGCGTTGCCCGGACTGGAAGCGCAGCCGCTCTACGACGGATATCGGCGGAGTTTTCTGAACCTGCTGCAATTTCACGCGCGGCTGCACACGCTGGCGAACAATTCGTCGAGCGACGTCTGCGGATTCTGTTTCTGGATGTATGCGGAACTCGCCGCGCGCGCGCCGGAGCTGGCGCCGGGATTGCGTGCACTGGATCTGATCCGTCTCTCGCTGGACCGCGTGCTGGACGGCGGGTTGACGTATGGCCAGGCCGGATACGGGAAAACCGCGCGGTATCCGGACGCCGCGGCCTGGTCGCCCTCGTTCGATTCGCTCGATACCTTGCCGTCGTTTGTGATCGCGAGCGCGGTTTATCTGCGGGAAACGCGGGACGCGAAATGGGCGGAGCGTCGCTTCGATCAACTTTTGCAACTTGCGCGTCGCATGCTGGCACAGGATCGAAATGGCAACGGGCTGATCGAGTATGTGCTCTCGGGAAATTCAGATAGCTGGACGGGCGACATCACCGTGCGGCCGGCGAACTGGTGGGACACGATTGGCTTCGGTCACGAGGACGCTTACTCCAACGCGCTGGCTTACCGGGCGTGTGCCCTGCTGTCCGAGGCGGCGAGTGCCTTCGGTCGGGCTGCGGAAGCGGAAGAATTTCGTGTCGCGGCGGAACGGATACGGGCGGCGTATTGCGCCACGTTTCTCAATCCCGAGACGGGAATCCTCGCGGGCTGGAAGAGCGCCGACGGGAAGTTGCACGACTACTGGTTCGTGTTCGTCAACGGGATGGCGGTCGCGTTTGGTCTCGTGGACGCGCCCGTCGCCCACGCGATTTTCGATCGCATTCTGGCGAAGATGAAGGAGGTCGGATTCGAGCGTTTCGAAATTGGCCTGCCAGGAAATCTGGTGCCGATCCGACGCGAGGATTATACCGATCGGCGCCGCCGCTATGGCGGACCGGAGTTGGCCGACGGCTCGGACGCGTTTCAAATATACGAGAACGGCGCGGCGACGCACTGCCACACCTATTGGACGATCAAGGCGCTTTACGGGCTCGGTCGTGTGGAGGACGCGCGGAGGATTTTTCACCCGATGCTGCGGTCGTTCGCGGCGGGTAATTTCCAAGGCTTTGGACCAAACGGCATGTCGAAAGACTGGCGGGATTGGGAGGGAAACTGCAACGGCTACGAAGGCTATCTCTGCGACGGTTTTCTCGCGCTGCTCGCGGTGGACGACGATCTCCGCGCGGGCGGCTGATCACGGCGCAACCGCGGGCGTGGCGGAGGTGCTGCCGTCGCGCTGGAGCCGGTAAACTTCGGTGCCGGCCAGGAGAAATGCGCCGACGCCATAAGGCGCGGTCGAGGAAGCGTCGGCCTGGCCCGGTGCCGCCCCGGGTTGCTGCACGAAACCGACTCGCCCGTCCTTTTGCACGCAGCGACGCAGCGCCGACCAGGTGCGATCGACGATCGGGCGATACTTTTGCTCGTCGAGCATGCCCAGACGAATGCCGCGGGCGAAAGCGTAGCAGAAGAAGGCGGTCGCACTCGATTCGGGATTCGGGTTCGTGTGGGGATCGAGCAGGCTCGATCGCCACAGGCCGTCGTCGGGTTGAAGTGAAGAGAGGCGGTGGGCGAGGGCCTGGAACAATTCAACATAATGCGGGCGCGACGGCAGATCGGCGGGCAAGTCCTCCAGCATCAACGCGAGCGAGGCGATCACCCAGGCGTTGCCGCGGCTCCAGAAAATCTTTTCTCCGTTGGCTTCGCGTTGGGTGAAGAACTTCGCATCGCGAAAGAACAACGCGTCCTCTTTCGAAAAAAGAAACTCGGTCGTGGCCCACCACTCACGATCCATGAAGTCGAGGTAGCGGCGATCGCCGGTGATCTCCCAAAGCCGCAACCAGACGGGCGGCGCCATGAAAAGCGCGTCGCACCAGGTCCACCGGTCCTGACCGTCGCGGATGTCGAGCGACTGCGAGGACGGATGAGTGAGCAACCAGTCGAGGCGCGACTGCACGGCTGCGAGTTGTTCAGGTTTTTTCTCCCGCTGGTAGAAGTCGAGGTGGAGATAACCGAGCAGAAGATCGTCCGCGTGATAGGGACGAGGAGCGAGTTGCCAGTGCTGCGCCTCGGCGAAGGTGCGCAGCGCTTCACGATAGATTGGATTGGCCGATACGGCATCGAGAGCCAGCAGTCCGACGTAGAGCGTCGCCATTTCCCAGCCGCGCGTGGCGCCTTCGTCCATCAGCTTGAGCGCGATGATGTGTTGCGGATCGAGCGCGACTTTTTCGATCCACGCTTTTCTCGCGGCGTCCGGCAGTTCGTTGAATGCGAGATTTCCCGCTTCGCGCCGCGCGACGTAGTTCCACGCGGTAGGAAGCGCCGGTTTATCCGGCTCGGTGGTGAAGGGAAGGGGGCGATGACGAAGAATCGTGCCGTCCCAACCCAAGCGCACATGCACGAGCGTTTCGTCGCCCGGCGCACGCCAGCGAACATCGAAGGCGCACGGGTGGCTGAGCTGCCAGTCAGCGATCCGCTCCGCGAGCTGCAGGGTGTCTGCGGCAGTTGTATTCGCCATGGCTTTCGTGCCGATTGCCAAGGCGAGGACGACGGGAAGAATCCAGCTCCATGCAGAGCGGCAGAGAGAAGTTTCAATGGGGCTGGGGCGCGTGACCATGGAGTCTCATTCTGCATGGTGCGGAATGAGCGCAATCGACGTGTCGCTCTTTTCGAAGAGCGTCTCACCAGCATCTTCTAGGTCCGTTACTCTTGGGTAAGAGTAGCGAGGCTGTTGCCTCGCTGAGGCCGCTGTCGATCTTCAACCCGACCGGTTCGGCTGGGTTCCTGCCCGCCGCGCCTTTTTCCCCAACCCCCTGCAAACCGCCAGATCGACGCCGCTCGACGTTTCCTGAATCGTGATGCCGCTGCGGCAGAAAACATCATTGTCATGAACACCCTGCTCTCAACTGCACTTGTCCGCCGGTTGGCCGGACTGCTCGCGCTTCCGGTTCTGTTGTATCCGGCGGTTTTCGCCCAGACCGCGGCCGGCCAGCCGGAGGAAGATGAAACGGTGATCCTCAGTCCGTTTACCGTCAGTGCCACAGCCGATACTGGCTATCTGGCGACGGATTCGCTCGCCGGCACGCGTCTGCGGACGCCGCTCCGTGACATCGCTGCGTCGATCAGTGTGGTCACCAAAGATTTTCTCGAAGACACCGGCGCTACGAATATGAACGATCTGCTCGTCTACACCACGGGCACCGAAGTGAGCGGCATTGGCGGCAACTATTCCGCCTCGAACACGAATCCCGGCACGAATCAGGACTTCGATGGCCAGCGCCGTGTCGCTAATGGCGCGACTCGTTTGCGTGGTCTCGCGGCGGCGGACACGACACGAAACTATTTCGGCACGGGTATTCCACTGGACGCCTACAACACCGAAAGCGTCACGATCAATCGCGGCTCCAATTCCATCCTATTCGGGTTAGGCAGTCCCGCGGGTATCATTGAAAACACTACGCTGTCGCCGCGCTTCCAAAATCGAGGCCGGCTGGAGCTTCGTTTCGACGAGAACAACAGCACGCGCCAATCGCTCGACGTGGAACGCGTGCTGATCGACCAGAAGCTCTCCGTGCGGTTGGCCGCGTTGAACGACGAAAGAGCGTTCGAGCAGCGGCCGGCCTATCGCGATCAGGAGCGTTACTATGGCGCAATCGAGTTCCGCCCCTTCAAGCACACAACTATCCGGGTGAACGGAGAGACCGGCGAATTGAACCAATCTCTGCCCCGCATCGATCCGCCGATGGACGCCCTTTCGGCGTGGTTCGCCTTCGGCAAGCCGGAGCGTCCTGACAATCTTTATCCCGGACCGCCGTTCACGGCGGCGGGCAATCCGCGCGTTGCCCACGACGTCGCGAATAATCTCAACGGACCCTATGGCACGTTTTTCTATCACCCGGGCGTTTTCTTTGGCGACGACAGTGGCAGCCCGACCGACGCGTTTCCGTCGTTCGGGGACACGCCTACGCTGCAGTATCGCTTTCTCGCTCCGGCCAACAGTCTCGTTGTCGAAACATTGCAGGGCAGCGTGCTGAGTTCGTTCAAGGTTCCGAATCAAGTCATCGACCGTTCCATTTTCGATTATCGCAAGCGAAAGATCGATGGCCTCAACGACGGCACGTTTGTCGATTTCGATGCGCTCAACGTCGCCGTCGAGCAGTTGTTCCTCGGCGGCAACGCGGGCTTCGAGTTTGTCTATGACAAACAGAAGGTCGCGACCGACGTGCTCGAGATCATTCAGCAGCCGCGCGGCAACGAGATTCGCATCGATCCGAATCGCCAGACGGTGGACGGCCGTCCCAATCCGAACTTTGGTCGCCCGTTCATCTCTTCCATCGGGCAAGCGGGGCGCACGATCAACAAGGACGAGAGCTTCCGCTTCACCGGCTTCTACAAGCACAACTTTGCCGAACAAATCGACAACTGGGTAGGCCGCTTGCTGGGCACTCAGACCATCACCGGCTTCTACACCGATTCGGAGGGGAAGAACTACGGCATCGGCGCCGCCAATGCGCTGATTGCGCCCACGTTCGTGAGCGGCGCGAATACCAATGGCATCGGCGACCGCCGCATCGCGACGATCTATTACCTCGGGCCTTCGCTCGCGAACGTTGCGAGTCCCGTCGGCGCGAACCTGCACGGCGTCGATTCGAAACTCACCATCCCCGATAGCATCGACATCTGGGTGCTCAATAACGCCACCGGCAACACCTGGACGAGGCAGACGCATCAGGTATTTCAATACCCGGACTTCACCGGCATCGCGACCAGCGTGACCGGCAGCCGCAGCGAAGTGGAATCCTTCGGCGGCGTCTGGCAGGGGAATCTTTGGGACGGCGTGCTCGTGCCCACGCTGGGCTGGCGCAAGGACGAGGTGGCGAATTTCAACGGCAACAACAACGGCGCCGACGGCCTCAATCCCGCCACCGGCACGCGCCTGCTGCATGAACCCTCGCTGGCGCAGAGCCTCGGAATGGAGAGCGAACTCTTCAGCCACGGCTACGTCTTGCACCTGCCGAAAAGCTGGCGGGAGCGGTTGCCGGGTCGGACTGACGTTTCGCTGTTCTACAATCAGTCGGAAAACTTTCAGGTCACGGGCTTCCGCCGGAACTTTCTCGGCCAGGCGATCGCTCCGCAGTCGGGCAAGACGAAGGAAATCGGCATCGGTATCACGACCTTCAATGGTAAACTCAGCTTGCGCGCCGCGCGTTACGAAACCGATCAGATCAACGTCACCGACAGTCGCGTCACCAACATCCCTGGCCAAATCGCGAGCCTCGAGCAGCGTATCGCGAACGACAATACGCCGGCGGAGCTCGCGGCCCTCGGTTATGTGGCGTTCGATGATGCGGCGGCTTCGCCGATCTACCGTCGGTTTGCGGAGATGTTCAACCTGCGCGTCGATTCGGTGCGCGGCAACGGCACGCGCAACCTGCTGTTCACGGCTCCCGGCGGGCACGCTCTCGCCACGAGCACGATCTCCGAAGGCTTGGAGTTCGAGGCCGTCTACAATCCGCTTCCGAACTGGCGGATCGCGGTCAACGTGGCGCGTCAGGAAGCCACCCGCGGCGGCACCGACCCTGTCCTCGACGAACTGATAGCCGATCGCCTGCAATACTGGACGAAGCCCGAAATCGCGGCGCTGGTGGCGAGCTCAGGCTGGACGGTAGGCACGTTTTCGCAGAGCGCGATCATCAATCCCTACAATCTCGGACGCCTTTCCACCGGTCTCCCGGCATCCGAACTCCGCGAGTGGCGCGCGAATGTCATCACCAATTACACGTTCGACCGCGGCACCGCGCTGAAGGGGTGGGGGATCGGCGGCGCCGCGCGCTGGCAGGATGAAATCGTGATCGGTTTTCCGGTGTATAACGATCCCGTGCTCGGATTGGTGCAGGACATCAAGAGCCCGTTCATGGGACCCGACGAGTTGAAGTTCGACGTTTGGATCAGCTACGAGCGCAAGCTCACCAGCAAGGTGCACTGGAAGATTCAGCTCAACGTCCGCAATCTTCTGAATGACGACCTCCTCATCCCTGTTCGTGCCAATCCCGTGGCGGTGGGCGACTACACCAACTACACGATTGGTGCCTATCGTATCGGCGAGGCGCGAACCATCGGTGTGACTTCGGTCTTCACGTTCTGATCGAGGAATCGAGACAGGGCTTTGTTCAGAACACGCCGGGAAGCGCGATGCTTCCCGGCGTGTTCGTTTCCACAGGCTACGGCGAAAGCGACGTGGAAATTATTTGCCGACGAAAGAGGGCCGAATGGCGATGCGAATCACTCTTCGGTAAGCGCAACGAGGCAGTTGTCATAGGTTGTCGACGGAAGAAAGTCTCGCCGCCATCAGGCGCTCACCCCCCACGCGATGCAGAACGTCTTCGTTCCCTCGCCTCATCCCGCCGGGTTGCTTCCCGGCGACAACCCCCAAAGTCATGAAACTGCTTTCTCCCTCCGTCGCGCTGGCGTTGCTGGCGCTGTTTGCCGGGCCGGTCTTGCGTGCCGACATCTTCGAAGATCTCCGCGAGAAATGGGTGCAGGGCGCCACAGGCGGCAACTACACCATCGACTCGGCGATCCAGACCAAGATCGACGCGCTCGACGGGCTCGTCGCCCAACTGCGCAGCCAAATGGTTTCGGGCATGCCGCCGTCCAACGGCTATCTTTTTCCCGCAGCCAACATGGTCGCCGCCAGCCATGGCGAGAACCAGCATCACGCCCACATCACCAAGACCTACGAGAACCTCGCCAAAATGGCGCTCGCGCTGCGCACGAAGGGCTCCGCTTACGAGTTCATCGGCACCGGCTCTGCGTTGGCGCGAGCCACGCGCGATGACGTCAAGCGCGGCCTGGAATGGATGTATCTCCATGCCTACAAGCCGGACGGTGTGCTCGCGAACGATAGCAATCCTCTCCACAACTGGTGGGACCTCGAGATTGGCGCCACGGGCTGGCTCGGCCTGACCCTTTGCTGCCTGAGCACGGGACCGTTCTTCGGCGGCGCTAACGACGGACTGAACCAGACCACGATCGATGCCTACTCGCTCTCGATGATCCTGAAGCTCCGCAATCGCGACGTGCTCAACGGCTATGGCGCGAACGGCGCGTGGCGCGCACGCACGTGGACTTATCTCGGCATGCTCCGCAAACACCGGGATGAAAATCTAAACACCTATAAATATTTCGACGATGTTAAGAACCGGCTCGACCAGGTGCTCGCGAGCCCCCCTCCGAACGTTCATACCTTCGACTCGGAAGGTTTTTATCCGGACGGGATGTTCATCGGACATATCTATCATCCCTATACCGGCGCTTACGGTGCGCAGATGATCGACCGGTTGATCGAACTCGACGAATTCTACACCGGCACGGAATGGCAAACCAACGGCACGCTGAAGGCGAACATGCTGGGATGGATCCTATCGTCGGACCTCCAAACTTATCGCCTGCAATTTTTCCAAAACGTCCAGGGGCGTAACCTGACGCGTTATCGTCTGACCAACAACACGGCGGTCGGTCTCTGCCTTTCGACGATCTGGGTCGCGGAGTCTGCTCAGCCCGGAGATCGCGAGCTCCTGCATTCGCTGGTGAAGACGTGGCTGCTCTCTGCGCCTTCCGTGGATTTGCTCGCGAACTCAGGCCTGTCGATCCCGCAATATCTGCGCGCGAAACGCTACTACGACCTTCACCACGCCGCTGCCGTGCCGTTGCCGGCGAACGATCTCTACAAGCAGTTTCCCCATGGCGCCACGGCGGTCGCGTTGCGCCCCGGCTTCGGCGCGTCGGTCAACATGTTCACCGCCGACAACCTCGGCCAGACTCGTCCGCACATTAAGTCCAACGAGTCTCTGAATGGTGAGACGCTGCAAGGAGCCTTTCTGGGCAACGGCTCGCTGCAAGTGCTCACGGCCGACGCGGACGCCTTCGGCAACGGCTACTATGAGAACCTCGACTGGCGGCGCATTCCCGGCACCACGATCGATCGCGACCTGCTGCCCACCGGCCATCGCTACGAAAACAGCACCAACTGGGCCGGCGGCGTCGGCGTGGGCCGCTTCGGTGTGACGGGCTTTCAGCTTCAGCCGAAATCAGGCACATCCGCCGATCACCTCGGCAAGTTTCACGCGCGCAAGGGTTGGTTCTTCTTCGATCAGGAAATCGTGGCGCTGGGCGCCGATATCCGGCGAACGGATACGACGGTCACTCACAAGATTCACACGAATGTGGAGAACCGGAAAATTCGTGCGGACAACGGCAACACCTTCAAAATCGACAGCAGCGCCACCCCGGGAGTCATGCAGACGAAAGCCGCGACGCTGAGCTCGAGCGATATCGTCGTGCCGGGCGCCACGCGTGCGTGGGTATCGGGCAACATCGCCGGCACCGACATGGGCTACTATTTCCCCAATCCCATCGAGATCACGTATCGCCGGCAGCAGCGCGACACCGTTACTCCGAATCCCGCTCCGACGACCTATGTGAACTCCGCCAAATACCTCCTGATGTGGATCAATCACGGCATACCTTCGTCCGGCGGCTACGGATACGTGCTGTTGCCGAACCACACCGAGGCGCAGACGAATGCCTATGCCAACAACCCCCCGGTCGAGGTGCTGCAAAACAACGCGAGCGCCCAGGCCGTTCGCAAGGTCATGCCCGCGCCGACGAGCATCGAGCACGACGAGACGCTCGACGTCACCGGCGCGCTTTTCTTCAACAACGCCACGACCACCGTAAATCTCGCCGGCCAGCCCCACGTGCGCAGCAACCGGCCCGGCGCCCTCATGGTTGAGGAAACCGAGAGCCAGATCAAAATCGCCTTCTCCGATGTGACCTGGGCGCAGACGGGGTTCACGAACGTCGAGGTCGCGAAGCGCGTCAGCGGTTGGGAGAGCAAGGCCTCGGGTTCGCACGTCATTCAGACTTATCCCTACATCGTGCTGCAGGTGAGCACTGACAACGCGAAGGGCCAGGCCCTCGAGTTTGTCTTTCACAAACGACACGAGTTCGAACGCTTTGGCACGCCGGTGGCGCATTCGGGCGACGTCTTCGTCGTCTATCCGACGGGTGAGGCCGGTGCGCACAACGGCGGCGTCTACTCCTACAACGCGAACGCCGTGGGCGACTACGCGACGTTCAAGTTCTGGCACCAGATGGCCGGCAGTTACGTCATGAAACTCCGTTTCAAGACCGCCAACAACCGGGGCGTTGTGCGTGTCGGGCTGGGCACCACCAGCGGTTCCGCACCGCTGATCGGCCCCTCGATCGATCTCTACAGTGCCACGCCCGGCTATAAGGACGTCCAAATTGCCATCCCGGCGTTCGCAGCCCACGGCGATCGTTTCGTGCGCTTCGAAGTCGTCGGCAAGCACGCCAGCTCCAGCAGCTATCGCATCGTGCTCGACTCCCTCGAGTTCGAGCCGCTCTGAGTCGCCCTTTCGAACTGCCTGTGGCCGAGGGGGAACAGACCCCTTACCGGATCCTCGTTGAAAGGGACGCGGACACGTGAGACAGCGGTTGGGTGAACTCCGCTCAAACGGGCCTGGCGCGCTCCGGAGTCCAACCGGTTCCTCCGCCCTCGGCGGGATCTGCGGTGAGCGGCGCCCGCGCGAGCGCGGGCCATCATCGGCATGGAACTGTCACCGGATAGCGGGCGATCGGTGCGCAACGTCGTCTATTCGACGATGGCAACATAGCCGAGTTGCTTCACGGCGGAGGTGAGTTCGCGTTCGTCGGCGCCGTCGTGTTCGACGATGGCCTGGTTCTCGGCGGGTTCGACTTTGACCGAATTGACGCCGGGGACCGCCTCGAGCGCTTTCTCGATGTGCGCCGCATCCGTGGCATCGGTGAATTTCGCGATCTTTAGTCGTGTATTCATAATGAGGATATCTGCTGCTTTTCCGCTCAGCCGCCGGCCCAAGGGCCTTTGATCATGGTCGCGCTGCGGGGGTAGGGCCGAGGCACGTGCTGGAGCGTGATCCAGTGGTCGGTGGTGAACGCATCGATGGCCCACCGGCCGTTGAAACGACCGATGCCAGAATTCTTTTCTCCGCCGAATGGGTTGAACGGGATGTCGTTCACGGGCTGATCGTTCACATGCGTCATTCCGGCCTCGATTTTTTGAGCGAAGGCGAGACCTCGCTGCATGTCGGAGGTGAATACAGCGCTAGAAAGGCCGAACGTGGTCTCGTTCGCCAAACGCAACGCCTCTTCTTCGCCGCGGGCGCGGATGATGGGCGCGATCGGGCCGAAGATTTCTTCGTGCGCGAGAACGTGCCGGTTCTCGACGTCGCCGAACACGTGCGGCGGCAGCACGAGCCCCTGCGGCTCGCCCCCGACCAGTTCCTTGAGGCGATCGCGGCGTGCGAGATGGATCTTTTTCAACAGACCATCGAGCTGGCTCTGATTGATGATGGGCCCGATCATCGTCTCGGGATCTGTCGGATCGCCGATTTTCAGCGCCCGCACTCGCTCGACAAATCGCTCGACGAAGTCGTCATACACGACGTCGTCCACGATCAGGCGGTTGGCGATCATGCAAATCTGGCCTTGGTGAAGAAACTTTCCGAATACCGCGGCCTCCGCGGCTTGCTCGATGTTGGCGTCGTCCAGAACGACGAGCGGACTATCCCCCCCGAGTTCGAGGTCCACGCGCTTGATGACGCGGGCTTCTCCGGCGAGTCGCGCGATGCGCCGGCCGACCGGAGTCGAGCCGGTGAAAGAGATCACGCGCGGCACGTCGTGGGTGACAAACGCATCTCCAATCTCGCCGCCCGAGCCCACGACAACACTCAGCACGCCTTCCGGCAGTCCGGCTTCTTCGAGGAGCTTGGCAAAAAGCAGACCACCTGTGATCGGCGTATCGCTGGCTGGCTTGACGACGGCCGCGTTTCCGACCGCGAGGGCGGGGAAGAGCGAGCGCGCCGTGAGCTGCGCCGGCCAGTTCCACGGGCTTATGATACCCACCACGCCGACAGGCTTACGGTAAACGCGCGACTCTTTGCCCGGGACGTCGTTCGGTAGAATACGGCTCTCGACGAGGTAAGGCAGCGCGGCGGCTTCGTTGACGACAGCGTGAACGGCTTCCCATTCGAGCGTGGCCTTGATCAGTGTTCCGCCCGCTTCGCGAACGATCCAGCCGATGATTTCGTCGCGACGCCGCCGCATGATACGCGCCACGCGTCGCATCACTTCGGCGCGTTCGCCCGGCATCCTCGCCGCCCAGTCGACCTGCGCGCGGGCAGCCGACGAATAGGCGTCGTTGAGATCGGACGCGCTGGCCTGGGGGATCTCGACCAACGTTTCGCCGGTGTATGGATCGCGATTCTCGTTTACGCGTTCGCCGCGGCCTTGCTGCCAGCGCCCGGCGATGAACTGCCGGGTGAAATCGGCATACACCGCAGCGGTGTCGGCGTCGTGCGGTTGCGTGGCAATCATGGCCGAACCTAATGCCGGCGGGATCGACTCGCCATGGTGGGATCACCCGAATCGCACTTGGAGATTGCGACTTCCTCCGCTCCGGAACGGCGCGGAGAGCGTGGGACCTGGTGAAACGCTCCGTCACGGAAGCCGAAAGCTGTCCGATGGAAGCCGCGCGACGGATGCATATTTTGGCGACATGAACGCCATTGTTATCCGCTCATTTGGAGGTCCCGAAGTGCTCGAGCCGGCCGAGCTTCCGCGTCCGCAACCGGCCGAAGGCCAGGTTTTGATTCACGTTCGCGCCGCGGGGGTGAATCCCGTGGATTACAAGATCCGGTCCGGAAGTTATTCGAAAAACGACATCAAGCTGCCGCTCGTGCTCGGTCGCGATGTCTCCGGCACCATCGAGGCGGTGGGGCGCGGCGTCACGGATTACAAAGTCGGCGACGAGGTCTATGCCTTTCTCGGCTCGCACAGCGGGGGATACGCTCAATTCGCGATCGCGAAGGAAAACGAAATCGCGTTGAAACCAAAAACGCTCGACCACGTGAAAGCTGCGGCGGTGCCGCTTGCGGCGACCACGGCGTGGCAGGGACTTTTCGATCACGGCGGATTGCACGCGGGGCAGCGGGTGTTGATTCATGGCGCCGCTGGCGGCGTCGGGCACTTCGCGGTGCAGTTTGCCAAAGTCAGAGGCGCCACCGTCGTCGCGACCGGGGCGGAGCAAGATCAGGCGTTGCTCAAGGAGCTCGGTGCCGACGAGGTGATCGATTACGAGCACCAGCGGTTCGAGCACCAGGTGAGCGATATCGATCTCGTGTTGGATTTGATCGCGGGTGAAACGCAGGATCGTTCGTGGGCGGTGCTGCGGCGGGGCGGGGCGATCGTCTCGACCTTGCAGCAGCCTTCCGAGGAACAGGCGAAGGCCTACGACGCTCGCGCGAAAGTGTTCATGGCCGAGCCGCGCCACGAACAACTCGTCGAAATCGCCAAGCTGATCGACGATGGAAAGGTGAGGGTGCTCGTCAACCACACTCACCCGCTGAACGAAGTCCGCCGCGTCCACGAGGAACTCGAGCACGAACACACGACGGGTAAACTCGTGCTCACGGTGGCGTGACAGGGCGGAGCGATGGCGGGCCGTCACGGATACTGGACTATCTGAGGCAATCCGCGCCTAGGCTGCGACGGAGCTCTTTTCGCGTTCCCAATGGCGATGCTTCGCGATCGCTCGCACGAATTCCTCCGCGAACGCCTTCGCGTCGGCAGACGTGCTCGCAGTGACCACACCTCGCCGGACTTACGAGATGTCGCTGACGGTGGCGTTCTGATTGGGGCGATACTTGAGTTGATTCTCGCTGAAGCGGAGAACAGGGCAGTTAAGGCTTGTTCGTTTCCGAAAGCACGCGGCGGACGGCGGCGAGCACGTCGTCGCCGCTGAAGGGCTTCGTGAGGACGACGGAGGCTCCGAGCTTCGACGCGACATCGAGGTAATGTTGGGCGGACATCCAACCGCCGCCGGACATCGCGATGATCTTGAGTCCGGGCACGAGCCGGCGGGCCTCCATGATCGTTTCCATGCCTTCCTTGTTCGGCATGACGATGTCGGTGATCATCACGTCGAATTCGATGCGTTTCAACAGGCTGAGCGCTTCCTGACCGTCGCGGGCCGCAGTGGTTTGGTGGCCCGCGTCGCGAAGAATCATTACGAGCACCTGGAGCAGGTCCGGGCTGTCATCAGCGATTAGGATTCTGGCCATGGTGGGACGGGAAATCGACGGCGGGGCACGTGCCCGGGTTACGAAGGCTAGGCGGGTTGGGGCGTCGGGCGGGCCGGGGGCTGCTTGAGCACGTCGTGAACGGTGTTGAGCAGTTCGTCGGCGCTGTAGGGTTTGTTGAGCGTGGCGTCGGCGGTGACGCGTTGGGCGGTGGACGTGTCGCGCGAGTCGGGATCGAGCCCGCTGGTGGCGATCGTCTTGAGATTTGGGACGAGCGTGCGCGCGGCGTGAATGGCGGCGTTGCCGTCCATGATGGGCATGGACATGTCGACGAGCATGACGCGAAGGCTGTCGCGGTTTTGCGCGCAGAGAGCGACGGCTTGGGCGCCGTCGGCGGCGGTGAGCACGCGATAGCCGAAAGTGAGGAGCGTTTGCGCGGCGATGTTGCGGATCGCGGACTCGTCGTCGACGACGAGGATGAGTTCGCCGGCGCCCATCGGGCGGGAAGGTTTGTCGGTCGCGGCGGGCTGGGTGGCGACGCCGGCTTCGGCGGGGAGGTGGACTTTGAACTCGGTGCCGACGCCCGGAGTGCTCCGGACGGTGACGAAACCGCCGTGATTCTTCACGATGCTGTGGACGGTGGAAAGGCCCAGGCCCGTGCCCTTGTCGGAGGGCTTGGTGGTGAAGAACGGATCGAAGATCCGGGCGCAAACTTCCGGGGACATGCCTGTTCCGGTATCGGTCACGGTGAGGACGACGAACGGTCCCGGTTTCATTTCGGGCGAGACCATGCGGGCGTAGCTTTCGTCGACGTCCATGTTGGTGGCGGCGAGGGTGAGCTTGCCGCCGAGCGGCATGGCATCGCGGGCGTTGACGCAGAGGTTGAGCAGCACCTGGTGCAATTGCGTCGGATCGGCGACGAGCGGCCAGAGATCGCGCGCGGGTTCCGTTTGGATGGAGATGGATTTGGGGAAGGTCTGGCGCGCGAGATCCTCGATTTCGCGCAGCACGTGCCGGGCCTGAACGTGGCCGCGCTTGCCGTCGGCGCCGCGCGCGAAGGTGAGAACCTGTTTGACCATGGCGGCACCGCGGTCGGCGCCGGCGCGGATGAGGCCGAGAAGATGGCGTTGCTGTGGATCGGTGCAGCCGGCCTGGAGCAGCTCGGTCGCCATCAGCACGGGGGCGAGGGCGTTGTTGAGATCGTGGGCGACGCCGCCGGCGAGCATGCCGATGCTTTCCATGCGCTGGGCGCGGAGAAGTTCCGTTTCGAGCTTCTTGCGTTCGGTGATGTCGGTGTTGATGGCGAGGATAGAGCGCGGCTTGTTGTCGTCGCCGTGGACGAGGCTCCACGTGCTGGAAATGTATTTGGAGGTGCCGTCCTTGGTTTTGATCTCGAACTCGCCGCGCCATTCGCCGTTGGCGACCAGTTCGGTGAGGGCGGCGTCGAAGAATTCGGACGACGTGCTCAGTTTCAGATCGCGGATCGGGCGGCCGATCACCTCGGAGGCGGACCAGCCGTAGAGCCGTTCGGCGCTGGCGTTCCAGTAGGTGATGCGGTGGTCGAGATCGAGGGCGATGATGGCGTCGCTGGCTTTGTTGAGCAGTTCGGCCTGTGCGCGCACGTGAGCCTCCGCTTGCTGGCGCTCGGCCATCTCGGCCTGGAGGGCGGCGGTGCGTTCCTGCACGCGGGCCTCGAGGGTTTCGTTGAGGTGGCGCAGTTCGTCGCGGGCGTTGGAGAGTTCGCGATTGCGCTCCACGGCGGTTTCGTAGGTGGAGAGCAGGAGGTTGAGGATCTGGAGACGGTCGGAGGTGATGAAGAATTTCCGGCCGGCGAAGAAGACCTCGACGCCCATGCGCGTGAACTCGATTTCGCGCAGGTGGCGGTTGGCGAGAATGTAGCCGATGCGGGAGATGAGGTAGCGTTCGTCGTAGGGCTTGAAGATAAAATTGTCGGCGCCGCATTCGAGGCCCTTCACGACGTCGACGGGATCGCTGAGGGAGGTGAGGAGGATGACGGGGAGATTGCGGGAGCGCTCGTCCTGCTTGAGCCGGCGGCAAAGTTCATAGCCGTCCATCTCGGGCATCACGATGTCGCTGATGACGAGGGACGGGCAGCGGACGGCGATCTGGGTGAGGGCTTCGCGGCCGTTGCGGGCGACGACGAGCCGATAGTTGTTTTTTTCCAGGAGGTAGCGAAGACGTTCGGCCTGGGTGGGGCTGTCCTCGACGATGAGAATTTCGTCGGGCGTGGTGCTGCGGGAAGGAAGGGAGTCCATGTGGGTCAAAGCGGATGGCTGGAGCCGGTGACGGATGCGGGAAGGCTGACGAAGAAAGTGGCGCCGCGATCGGGAGCTGATTCCGCCCAGACGCGGCCTCCGTGCCGGGAGACGATGCGGCGGACGTTGGCCAGTCCGATCCCGGTGCCTTCGAACTGGTCGGAGCTGTGCAACCGTTGAAACACGCCGAAGAGTTTCGAGGCGTGGCGCATGTCGAAGCCGACGCCGTTATCGCGCACGAAGAGGACGGTGGCGCCGTCGCGCGATTCCGAGCCGATGGCGATTTCGGCGGTCTCGCGGGTGCGGGTGTATTTGACGGCGTTGCCGAGGAGATTGGCGAAGACCTGGCGCAACAGGGCGGCGTCGGCGCAGACCGTGGGCAGCGGGTCGATTTTCCATTCGATGCGGCGGCCCTGGGTTTCCACGTCGAGGTCGCGCACGGTTTCGCGGACGAGGGTGTCGAGATCGAGCGGCGCTTGGCGAAGTTCGGCGCGGCTGGTGCGGGAGAAATCGAGGAGATCGTCGATCAATTTTCCCATCCGCGTGCAGGCGTCGGAAATCTGCCTCAGGTAATGCGCGGCGGTGTCGTCGAGTTTGTCGGCGATTCGCTTGTGCAGCAGGGTCGCGAAGCCGCTGGCGTGCCGGAGCGGCGCACGGAGGTCGTGGGAAACCGAATACGAGAAAGCCTCGAGTTCCTCGTTGATGTGTTCGAGTTCGGCGGTGCGCTGGCGGACGCGCTGGTCGAGCTCGGCGTTGAGGCGGCGCACCTCGGCTTCGGCGCGGGCGCGTTCGGCGACCTCCTGCTGCAGCGCGGCGGTGCGCTCCCGCACCTTTTGTTCGAGGGTGTCGTTGAGCAGACGCAACTGATCGCGCGCGGACAGGAGCTCGTGGTTGCGCGCCACGGCGGTCTCGTAGGTGGAGAGGAGGAGATTGAGAATCTGGAGGCGATCGGAGGTGATGTAGAAACTGCGGCCCGCGAAAAAGATCTCTACGCCCATGCGCGTGGTCTCGACCTCGCGCAGATGATGGTGAGCGAGCACGAAGCTGATCCGCGAGAGCAGGTAATTCTCGTCGTAGGGCTTGAAGACGAAGTTGTCGGCGCCGCACTCGAGGCCCTTCACGACGTCCACGGGATCGGTGAGCGAAGTGAGCAGAATGACGGGAAGATCGCGCGTATCGGGGTCCTGCTTGATGCGGCAGCAGAGCTCGTAGCCGTCCATCTCGGGCATGACGATGTCGCTGATGACGATCGTCGGGCGGCGTTCGGCGACGGCGGCGAGACCTTCGCGTCCGTTGCGGGCGACGCGGAAACGGTAGTTGCCTTGGCTGAGCAGGTGCTTCAGGCGCTCGACCTGGGTGAGGCTGTCTTCGACGACGAGGATTTCCGGAGATTCGGACGAGTTGAGGGCGGGATTGCGCATCACGGTCAGACGATCTTCTAGAAGGTGGTTCGCGGGTGGGCGGAGTCCGACGAGGGACCCACGGTCAGGTTTGTCACCACCGCGGCGATACGCTCGGGCGGGAGGACGTAGTGAGCGGCGCCGAGGCGGATGGCTTCGCCGGGCATGCCGTGGACGACGGAGGACTCGGCGTTTTGCGCGATCGTGATCGCGCCGAGCTGCCTGAGCTCCTTGAGCTCCTGGGCGCCGTCGCGACCCATGCCGGTGAGGAGCACCGCGATGGCGCGTGAGGAGCAGACCGAGGCCACGGATCGAAACAGAAACGAGACGGAGGGCCGCAGGCCGTTTTCGGGTTCGGTGCGGCTGAGGACGATCTGCTTCTGCTGGCCGATGCCCATGTGGTAGCAATCGGGCGCGAGATACACGTGCCCCGGCTGCATCGGCTGGCCGTGCGCACCGATGTGGATCGGGAGGCGGGTGGACAACGCGAGCCACTCGACGAGGCCGGGAAGAAAACCGACCGAGATGTGCTGCACGATCATCACCGGCGCGGGCAGATTGGCCGGAAGCCCGGAGAGGATGGATTGAAGCACGGGCGGCCCGCCGGTGGACGTGCCGATCGCGATGACGTCGACGGGAGGGGATTTGCCGCCGGGCTGCGGCAAGGAAGCGGAGCCGTGAGTGACCCTTTCGCGCGGCCAGCGTTTGACGACGCGGACCTCCGACATCAGCGCGACGGTTTCGACGAGTTTCGCGGCGGTTTCGTCATGTTGCGGATGGCCGGGTCCGGCGGGTTTGGCGACGAGGGCCAGTGCACCGGCCTCGAGGGCGCGAAACTTGTCGGCGGCTTCGTCGGGGCCCGGCACGCCCGTGCAGATCACGATCGGCAGCGGGTGGGTTTGCATGATCTCCCGCGTGGTTTGGTAGCCGTCCATGACGGGCATGTGGATATCCATCACGATCACGTCGGGTCGGCGTTGTTTGAGAAACGCCAGGGCCTCGGCGCCGCCGCCGGCCTCGCCGACGACGTGGAAGCGTGTATCCGATTCGAGGATATGCCGCAACAGCAAGCGGGACGAAGGGGAGTCGTCGACGAGGAGCACGTTGATGGCCGAAGGAGGGGGCATCAGGTGAGGCGGCGGACGACCTCGAGCAGATTGCCCTGGTCGAAACTGCTTTTGACGATGTAGGCGCTGGCGCCGACATCGATGCCGCGTTCGCGGTCGGCGGGCGTGGCGAGCGCGGTGACCAGCACGACCGGTTTGTCCGCGTTTTTCTTGTCGGCCCGGATGCGGGCGCAGAGATCGAAACCGCTCAGCCGCGGCATTTCGACGTCGGACACCACGAGATCGAAATCCCCGGTGTGCAACTGCGTCCACGCGTCCAACCCATCGACGGCGGTCGTGACGCGGTAGCCGGCGGATTCGAGAATGCCTTTCAGCAGCATGCGCGAGGTGATCGAATCCTCCGCGAGCAACACGGATCGCGCCTGGGCGGGTGGCGGGGTGGAAGGCGCGGACGCCTTCGTGGAATGAACGCCGGCGCGAGCGGATTTGATGAGATCGGCGACGTTGAGGATCGGCGCGATCCGGCCGGAGGCGAGCACGGTGGCGCCGGCGATGTTGCGCACGCGCGAGAGGGGGCGGGAGAAGCTTTTCGCGAGCACCTCTTCATCGTGGAGGATCGCATCGACCGCGAAAGCGATCTGCTCCTGTCCTGTTCCGAGAATGACGACGGGAACGAAGTCACCGGCCGGCGACGAAGTCGGCCGGACCTCGAGCTCCAGGACGGCGGCGAGATGTGCGAGCGCGAGGGTGCGCTCTTCGAGCACGATCGTTTCGCGATTTTCGACGGTCTTGACGTCGGAAAGCTTGATGCGGGCGACGCGGGCGACGTAGGCGGTCGGAACGACAAACGTCTGCTCGCTCGATTGCACGAGGATGCCGCGGAACGTCGCGAGCGTGAGCGGCAGCGTGAGGGTGAACGTCGTCCCCCGTCCGGGCGCGCTGTCGACCGCGACCTCGCCGCCGAGTTTTTCGCAGTGCTCGCGAACGATCGCGAGGCCGAGGCCGCGACCGGAAATCTCGGTGATGATCGGGCTGGTGGAGACTTCGGACTGAAAGATGAGGTCGAGCGCTTTCCGGTCGTCCAGGCTGCGCGCGACCTCCGCGGTGACGAGGCCGCGGGACACGACGGACTGTTTCACGCGGGTGAGATCGATGCCGGCGCCATCGTCGGAGACGACGATTTCGATCTTGTTGCCGCCGATCAACGCGGCGGTGAGCACGAGGGTGGCGCGGGGAGGCTTGTGGTGCGGCCGGCGTGCTTCGATGCCGTGATCGATCGAGTTTCGCAGGAGATGGATCAGCGGATCCTTGATCTGCTCGAGGATGCGTTTGTCGATTTCGACGTCGCCGCCGCGGATCATGAAATCGACGGCTTTGCCCTGTTCGCGACTGAGGTCGCGGACGAGTTTGGGGAACAAGTCCGCGAGCGTGGAGAAGGGGAGCATGACGAGCTCCTTCGAATCGAGCAGCAGATCGTCGACGCGGCGGGAGATGTCGTGTCGATCGCGCGCGGCGATTTTGCCGAGGGAACGCAGACGCTGCTCGAGCGCGCGCAGGTAGCCGGCGTTCCACTCGAGAAATTCGGAGATCGAAGCCTGCGCGCGATCCTGCGGATCGCGGGAACGCCAGGCGCGGAGTTGGGGTTGGAGGCGGTCCCAACGCAGGCTCCATTCGGAAAGCGCTTGTTCGAGCTGCTGAAAGTCGGCCGCGCGTTGGGCCGCCGACTGTTTGACCATGAGCATTTCCTCGGCTCCCAGCAGGAGTTGATCGAGCTTGGCGGTGGAGATGCGGACGGTTTCGGCGAGGGCGAGAGGAGCGGGCGTGGCGGCGGGGGCAGCCGGTTCAGCGGGCGCCGCGGCGGGGCGAACGAGGGGTGGTTCGATGACCGGCGCGGACGCGGGGGCGGGACCGGCGTGAGGAGGCGTGCTTGAACCGAGGAGTTGGGAAAGCTGGGCGAGAAGCTGGGAAAGCGGAAGGTGGGGCGGTTCGGTGGATCCGGCGTCGGCGGAAGACGTGAGCTGCCGGATCGCGTCCATCGCGCGGTGAAACACATCGAACGTTTCCGGGCCGACCGGGAGCGCGCGTCGTTTCCAGGCGGCGAAGGCGGATTCGAGCGCCTGACAGATGGTTTCGATCTTCGGGAAGTTGGTGGCGCGCGCGGCGCCTTTGAGGCTGTGCGCGTGCCGGAAGATCTGCTCGATCGTGGAGGCGCTGGCTTCGGACGCGGGCGATTTTTCCAGCTCGAGCAAACTGGCCGAGATGGCGTGGACATGTTCCTCCGCTTCCACCCGGAAGGTGGCGCGGAGGCGTTCGAGGAATTCCGCGTCGTGTTCGCTCACGGGTGCCGCGGGCTACACCTTGTAACGTTCGATCAGGAGCCTGAGCTTGTCGCCCAGTTGCTTGAGATCGCGGGCGGCGGATTCGAGCTGCTTGGCGCTGTCGACGTTTTGGGTGCTCGCCTGCTTGATGCTTTCCATCGCGGACGCGACCTGGTCGACGCCGACGAGCTGTTGCTGGCTGGAGGCGGCGATTTGGGCGGCGGCCTGCGCGGTCTCGGCGACGCTGGCGGCGAGCGTCTGGATGGACTGGCCGGCTTGCGCGGATTGCTGAACACCGGCTTCGACGGCCTTGCTGCCCTGTTCGGTGGCGAGCACGGCGGCGCTCGTGGCCTTCTGGATTTCGTTGAGGATCGTGCGCACCTGGCCGGTGGCCTGTTTCGACTGCTCGGCGAGGCTCTTCACCTCGTGGGCGACCACGGTGAAACCCTTGCCGTGTTCGCCGGCCTTGGCGGCTTCGATGGCGGCGTTGACGGCGAGGAGATTCGACTGGGCGGCGAGGTCCTCGACGGTCGCCACGATCTGGCCGATGGCCTGGCTCTGCTCGCTCAAGCGGACCATGCTTTCGGCGATCGACGTCATTTGTTCGCGGATACGCGACATGCCTTCGACGGTGTCCTGCGTGGCCTTGCGGCCGGTTTGGGAAATCTGGGCGACGCGTTGGGCGGTGTCGGAGACGGCGCGGGCTTTCTGGCTGGAGATCTCCGCGGTCTGGCGGACTTCCTCGACGGTGGTGGTGGTTTCGCCGACGGCGGTGGCGGTTTCGCTGGCGCTGGCGGCGAGCTGCGAGGTGGATGTGGAGATTTCGCTGGCCGACGCGCTGAGGACGCTGACGCCTTGATTCAGGTCGCTGGTGAGGCGTTGGAGGTTGTCGACCATCGAGGCGAAAGCCTGCCCGAGCACGTCCTTGTCGGATTGCGGTTCGACCTTGCCCCGCAGGTCTCCGGCCGCGATGCGGCCGGCGACGCCGGCCATGCCGTTCAACCAGCGCGTCATTTGGGCGAAGACCTGCGTGAGCCGTCCGACCTCGTCGCTGCGGTCGCTGGCCGCGATCGTGCCGGAAAGATCGCCGATCGCGATGCGTTCGGCGCTGGCGGAAAGTTCGCGGAGGGGGCCGGCGATGTCGCGCGTGATGGCCCAGCCGGCGAAGCCGAGGACGATGAAGGCGCCGAGGGTGCCGAGGGTGATGACGAGCCGGGCGTTGCGGGCGGTCGCTTCGGCGGTGGCGGTGCGTTCGGCCAGCACGGCATTTTCCTCGGCTTCCATTTCGTCGGCGATGCGCCGGATTTCGTCCATCTGCTCCTTGCCCACGCCGGACAGGATCCACTGATGTCCCGCCTCGAATCCGCCGGTTTGGCGGGCGTCGATGCCGTCTTTCAACTGGGTGAGGCGGGCACGGATGAGAGGTTCGAGGCGGTCGAACCGGCGCTGTTGGCCGGGATTGTCGCTTACCAGGCTTCGCAGTCGGCGGAGATCGCTCTCGGAGGCATTGACGCCGGCGTTGTAGGGATCGAGGTAGGCGTCCTGCCCCGTGATGATGTAGCCGCGTTGTCCGGTCTCCGCATCGACCAGATTGTGCGTCACCGCCACGAGCGCCTTCAGCACGGCGTGCGTGTGGGTGAGCCGGGACGAGGTGTCCATCAAGCGTGCGGTGCTTTGATAGCACACGGTGCCTATGGCGATGAGGATCAGCAGGGCGAGCGCGTAGCCCGCGCCGATCTTGGTGCCTACGGTCGTTTTTATCATGAGTGTGTGGGGGTTCTGCGGCTGGGGGATTATTGTTCGACTTCCTCGTGCACGAGGATGCGGCGGTCGGCGGCGATGACGTGGCCGTCGAGGACCACGACGCGATCGGGGGTGATGCCCTTGAGGTATTCGACGCGGATGCCGTGCATCGTCGGGAGCGCGGGTTGAAGATGCGCGATCGAAATCTCCCGCACGCCGGCGATCGCGTCGGCCACGAGGCCGAACTTCATGCCATGCGCATCCACAAGAAGGATACGGTGCAGGTCGGTGATGCCCTGCTGCGGAAGATCGAAGAAACGTTTGAGATCGAGGACGGGGAAAATGCGCCGGCGAACGTTGACGAGGCCGAGCACGAACGCGGGGGTGCAGGGGAGCGGTGTGAGATCTTCGAGCGGATAGACCTCGGCGATGCACGCGGTTTCCAAGGCGTAGCGTTCTTCGGCGAGGTTGAACTCGACCACCTCGATCGTCGCTCCGGTCGTTTCGCGTCGGGGTTCGCGGGCGAAGGCCCGGGCGCGTGCACGGAGGATTGCGAGGGTGTCCTGGGGTTGTGCCGGGTGGGGCATTCGGGGGCTGGGAGGGGATTAGGGAAGCGCGGAAGAACCGGTCATGGCCGCGAGGGTTTGGGCAAGCTGGCCGGCGGTGAGACCGTCCGAAGCGGGGACGACCTGGTCGGGCGGGAGGCGGCGGGCGAGATCGAGGGCGTGAGCGAAATGGCGGGCGGCGCGGGCGGGATCGCCGGTGAGGCGGTGAAGGTTGCCGAGCGCGAAATGGGCGAGGATGAAATCGGGTTCGAGGTAGAGCACGCGTTTCATCGCTTCGATGGCGGTGTCGGGGGCGCCCGCTTCGGCGAGAATGCCGGCGCGGAGGTAGTGGGCGTCGGCGTCGCATTTGTTCAATGCGATGAGTTCGTCGCAGTGCGCGAGGGCATCGGAGAAGCGTCGCTCGTTGGCGCAGGTTCTAGCGGCGAGCAGGAGCTGCGCGGTGCGATCGGCGGGGGGCGGCGAGGGAGGAACGGTTGGCGGCGGCGCGGGCGGCGGATCGACGGGCGGCGAGAAGGTCCGGGTGGCCGGAGCGGCGTCGATGGTAGGGGGCGCGAAAGCCTCGTCCACGAGCGGTGGGGGGGGCGCTGTTGGCGTGGGGACGGTGCGGCGGGTGGTTTTGCGGAAGGCCATCGCGCCGGGGAACTGGACGGGCGCGAGCGTGGGAAGCGCGGCCAGGGCGGTTTCGCTGGGCGCGGTCATGAGCCAGCCGCCTTCGGGGAGGCAGTTCGCGAGGCGGGCGATGACGCGTGCGGCGTGTTCCGGGGTGAAATAGATGAGGGCGTTGCGGCAGAGAATGATGTCGGCGCCGCGGAACGCGTGGTGGGGCGGAAATTCGTCGGCGAGGTTGGCCTGCGTGAACCTGACCAAGCGGCGGATCTCGGGGCGGATTTGCCAGCGATCGTTGGCGCTGCGCAAGAAGTAGCGTTCGCGAAACGCAGGCGAGGTTTCGCGGAAGGACCATGCGCTGAACACGCCGCGCTCGGCTTTTTGCAGGAAGCGCGTGTTGGCGTCGGTGCCGAGGATCGAAACATCCCAATCGGCGAGATCGGGGAGAGCGCGATAGACGGCGATCGCGAGCGAATACGCCTCCTCGCCGGTGCAGCAGGCGGCGCTCCAGAGCCGGAGGTGCTTGCCGGAGGTGGCGCGGGTGCGGATCAGCTCGGGGAGCACGCGTTCCTCGAGCGCGTCGAAGAGACTTCGGTGACGGAAGAAATAGGTCTCGCCGACGGTGAGATGTCGCGCCAGCAGGGTGACGCGGACCGGGCTGGAGGCGGAGCGGAGCCAGAGCGCGAGCTCGTCGATATCGGAGAGTTTCAACTCGCGCGCGGCGGAGAGCAGTCCGCGGCGAAGGTCGGTCGTGCGGGCCGGCGGGAAATTCAACCCAATCTCGTCGCTCACGAGTTCACGCAGATCGTCGAGGGAGGAATTCAGGACCGACGGCGTCATCGGGCGGTGTTCGCCTCCAGGGCGGCTTCGAGCGCGGCGGACTCGGCGGCCGACAAGAAGGTATCCAAATCGTGAATAACGACGAGGTCGCCGTTGAGCGTGGTGACGCCCTCGATGTAGGCGGCGTTTTCGGAGATCCGCCCGGCGGCGACGATCTCGTGGGTTTCCGTGACGCCGACGACCGTGTCGACGACGAGTGCGACGGAGCGGCGTTGGGTGTGGGCGATGAGGATGTGATCGGAGAGCGCGATCGCGCGGGGCGGGAGCGAAAAGCGCGTGCGGATGTCGACGACGGGAATGATCCGTCCCTCCACATTGATGACGCCGCGGACGATCGTGGGGCCCTGCGGCAGCGGCACGATTTCGATCATCGGCAACACCCGTTCGACGGCGGATAGCCGGAGCGCGAACCGGCGCTGGTCGAGGTGAAAGACCACGAGCGCATGAGGAGCGTTCGCGGAAGGTGCACTTCGATTCTGGATGCGGGAGGAGAACGCTGAAGCCATCATCGTCGAAGCGCGCGAATTCCCAAAATCGTGGAATGCGGGCACGGCACCTGGTTTGGCCAAGCGCCGACTGGACCCGGGGGTAAAACTTTCCCGAAATCCGGGAAAACCCCTAGATCTGGCGCGCATATCCGTTGCATGCCCGAAGGCTAGCCGCCGGGGCCGCCCTGCAAATTTCCGCGATACCTGATATTGCGCGCGGGAGTTGCCTTAAGGTGTTTACCCTAATACTCAGGGTGGCATGCCCGGACGGCGAGGAGTCAGGCTTGAATGATTCCGTTGCGGATGGCGAAGCGCACCAGCTCGGCGACGGAATGCAAGTTAAGCTTGCGCATAATGTTGGAGCGGTGGGCGTCGACGGTCTTGATGCTGACGCCGAGGATGCGGGCGATGTCCTTGTTGGTTTTGGCCTCGGCGAGGAGCTGCACGATTTCGCGTTCGCGGGAAGTGAGGCGGGTGCTCGACTGGCGGATGTCGGGGGGCGCGAGGAAGCCGTTCAGCACCTGGCCGGCGATTTTGCCGGACAGGAACGGTGCGTGTTGGAGCAGGGCGTTGATGGCTTCTTCGAGCAGGCGGGCGGCGTCGGTTTTGAGAATGAAGCCCTTCGCGCCGGCGGCGAAGGCGGCCTGAACCTGTTGCTCGGAGTCTTGGAGGGTAAGCATCAAGACCTCGGTCTCGGGGCAGCGCTTGCGGATCTGGGCGGCGGCTTCGATGCCGTTGAGTTCGGCCATGCCGATATCGAGCACGGCGATGTCGGGACGTAGTTGTTCGGTGAGGGTCACGGCCTCGCGTCCGGTGCTGGCCTCGCCGCAAACGATCCAGCCCGGGTGCTTTTCGAGGCGGGCTTTGATTCCGTCGCGGACCAGTTCGTGGTCGTCGGCGATGAGGATTCTGGCAGGTTTCATGAAAAGGTTCTTTCGACGGGCACGGCGACGCGGATGGTGGTGCCGTTGGGACCTGAATCGAGATCGAAGGACCCGCCGATTTGGCGCGTGCGTTCGCGCATGCCGGCGATGCCGACGCCGATTTTGACGGGATTCCCCGCGGCATCGAGGGGCATGCCGCAGCCGTTGTCGCTGATTTCGAGGCGAGCCTTGGTTTCGTCGCGGCGGAGCAGGATCGTGCCGGTTTTGGCCCGCGCGTGGCGGTGGATGTTGCCGAGCGCTTCTTGCGTGAGCCGGAAGAGGATCATCTCCACTTCCGTGGACAGACGCTGGAAGTCGGGTTGCAAGTCGAGCGCGATGTGGATGCCGGTGCGTTCGGAGAAGCCGGCGACGTAGTGTTGGAGCGCGCCGACGAGTCCGTCCTCGTCGAAACGCGCCGGGTGCAGCACGTAGGCGAGGGTGCGGATGTCGTGGGTGGAGCTCTCGAGAATGGCGAGACAGTCCTCGATCTGGCGGGCGTCGTGCGGGGAGCGGGCGGCTGCCGATTCGCGGACGGAGTCGAGACTCATCATGACGGCGATGAGGTTTTGCGCGGTCGAGTCGTGGAGTTCCTTCGCGATGCGGCCGCGCTCGAGATCTTCGGCGACGAAAAGTTTGTGGGAGAGGTCGCGCAGTGCGCGCTCGGCGGCTTTGCGATGGCCGATGTCGCGCGTGATGGCGGAGGTGCCCACGATGCGGCCGGCGTCGTCGATGATAGGCGAGAGGGTGATGGAGAGCTCGAGCAGGCGGCCGTCGCGGTGACGGCGGACGGTTTCCAATTGCTGGATGCGTTCGGCGGCGGCGATGCGGGCGAGGTTGGCCTTCACCTCGGCGTGGCGGTCTTCGGGGGCGAGCAGGAAGATGGAACGTCCGAGCATTTCGCTGGCGCGATAGCCGTAGATTCGCTCGGCGCCGGGGTTCCAACTGGTTACGGTGCCGTCGAGGGTGGTGGCGACGACGGCGTCGTCGGTCGACTCGACGATCGAGGCGAGCAGCTTGTTGTTGAAATAGGCGCGACGCTCATCGGTCACATCCTGGCCGATGCTGGCGGAGCCGGTCACTTCGCCGGCGGGAGAGCGCAGGATTGTGCTGTTCCAGTGGATGAGGCGGCGGTCGCCTTTGCGGGTGAGGATCTCGACTTCGGAGGTGGTGGATTTGTCGTCGAGCAGTCGGGCATACAATTCCTTCACGGAAGAAACGTGTTCCGGCGGTATTAGAAACGTGAAGACATCGCGGCCGATGATTTCGTGGCGGGGCCAGCCGGTGACGGCGACGAAATGGTCGTTGCAGTAGATCAGCCGGCCATCGACGTCGGCCATGATGGCGAGCAGCTCGACCCGGCCCAGCAGCTCGCTGAAACGGCGGTCGCTTTCCTTGAGCTGGTTGGTCACGCGCTGCATGCGGGCGACGACGGAGATGAGCACGGCGGCGACCGTGACGAACAGTCCAAGGTGAATCATCCGCACGGCGGGCGGCACCTGATTGAAAACGAAGTAGGCGGTGACGGCGCCGAAGACCGTCGTGAGGATGCCGCTGCGGGGGCCGCCGAGCACGGCGCTGAACACCACGGCGAGGTAGTAGAACGGAAAAACCGGATCGCTGCGGAGCAGCATGGACTGGGCGACCGCGGCGATGGTGGCGATGCCGGCGAAAGCGAAGGCCCAGAGGTTGGACCGAAGGGGGGCTTGGGAGGTTTTCGTGGTGGAGGGCAAACCGGATGGGGTCGGTTTAGAGTTCTCGAACCGCGAGATGCAGTTCGGTTACCTGAAGCGAGAGGCCGAACGATGATTTCGCCGCGAACGCCTGCAAGTGAGAGATGTCAGGGCGGGACAAAATCCGCCTGGCCAACACGGCTGGATGTGGGGTGGGCGTCGAGCGGGGAAAGGAAACCGCCGGCGCTAGTCCGAATCGTAATCGCCAGGATCCTCGGCGGCTTCGAGTCGGGCAGCGGAGGAGTTGTGCGTGGCAAGCCGGGTGGTGAGGTCGCGCACGTTTTCGAGCAGGGAGAGCAGTTCGGGATTTCGCGCGGCGAAGATGAGATGTCCGATTTGCTGGGCGTCGAGGTTGGCGGCGAGGATCTCTTTCTCGAGGCGCTGCAGGGCTTGGCGGGCGCTCGAACGATAGGACGAGATCAGCTTTTTCGCGGTCGATTGGGGCTCGGTGCGGGAGAAGGGGATGCCGCTGACGGATTCGAGCCAGAGCAGGGCCATGCTTTTGAGTTCGGGGGAGGAGGCGCCGTAACCCATTTCCTGCATCAGAGCGGCGATGGTTTTGAATTTCACGGGGCGGCCCGCCTCGATGTTGACGACGGTGTTGCGGTGCATGGACGCGAGTTCCGCCAGTTGTTCCAGAGTAAGGCCTTTGCCCTCGCGGAGCTTTCGGAAGAACTGGGTGTAGTCCATCGCGCTGACGAGTAGCGGCGAGGTGCGGGAGGTGTCAATCGGGGGCGTGGGGCGGAGAAGGAAGAAGATGTTCGAGAGTATTGACGAGAAGTGGTCGCACACAAAATGTAGTCGCATGCGAATGCTGGAGCAGGTGGCGGCAAGATGGGAGCGGCGGAGGTGAAATGGTGACAGCGTTTGTGCTGGTGATAGACGGCTACGCGGGATTTCGGGAGGCGATGGAGTATTGTCTTTCGAAAGCGGGGATTGCCGCCCTTTCGGCGGAGTCGGTGGCGCAGGCGCTGGCGAGAGTGAAGGAGCGCGTGATCGACGTGGTGGTGTTGGATGCGACGGTGTCGTTCGAAGCGGCCTTGGTCGAGTGTCGGGCGATCAAGGGGCGGCCGGAGTTCGCGGAAGCGTGGGTCGTGTTGCTGGCGGCGCGGGTGACGGATGAATGGGTGGAGGAGGCGCGCAACGCGGGAGCGAGGGCGGTGTTGCCGAGACTTTTCGATTGGGCGGACTTGATGACGTGGGTGGAACGCGCGGTGGCTGCAAAGGATTCGCGAGGCGAGCGTGCGCCATGACAGTGAGTCGGCGTTTTCCCGATTGCGTGGATCGGGCGGCGCCTCAAGCGTAGGAGTCGCGTGAAAATTCTCGCCGTCGAAGACGATCCGGTTTCCCGCGCGGTTCTGCATCAGGCGCTGCGGCGTCTCGGGCACGAGGTGCTCGAAGCGGAGGATGGAGAATCCGGTTGGGCGCTTTTGCAGAAGGAGCCGGTGCGCGTGGTGGTGAGCGATTGGATGATGCCGACGCTGGACGGGCTGGGGCTGTGTCGGAAAGTGCGCGGGCGGATCGGCGGAGAGTATGTGTATTTCATTCTGCTCACGAGCAGCGGGGCGACGGAGGAAAATCAGCGGGCGGCGGCGGATGCGGGCGTGGATGACTTTTTGACGAAGCCGCTGAACGTGACGGAGCTTTGGACACGGCTGCGTGTGGCGGAGCGGATTCTACGTTACACGACGCAGGTGCGGCAGCTCGAGGAGCTGATGCCGATCTGCACGTATTGTAAGAAGATTCGCGACGACCAGAACTACTGGCAGCAGATCGAGGGCTACATCAACGAGCGGACCGGCAGCGAATTCAGCCATTCGATTTGTCCGGATTGTTACACGCGGGTGGTCGTGCCGGAGCTGGAGAAGCTGCGGCAAACTCCCGAGGCGCGGAGCGTGCAGCGGTGAGCGAGGAAATCCAGCGGCTCGAGGAGAAGATCGCGTATCTCGAGCACCACGTGACCCAGCAGGACAAGGCGATGCTGGAGCTGTCGGAGTCGCTCGAACGGATGAAGCGCGAGCTGGCGCTGATGGCGTTGCGGATGTCGCAGGTGGCGGAGAATCGCGGCGGAGATGGGTCGTCGCCTCATGACGAACGGCCGCCGCATTATTGAGCGGTGTGCGGGGGGCGTCATCACCGGGGGCGTGACGCGGCGCGAGGTGGGATCGCAAGACGCAGAAAAACAAAAAGCGCCGCACGGGAGTGCGGCGCGGGAGGAGGGAAATGTGTTTCAGGAGCCGTTATTCGGCGACGCTTTGGGCGGCGGCTTCGGCCTTGGTCCAAGCGCGGCCCACGCGTTCCTTGGTCGATTCCCAAGTTTCGGCGGTGGCGTTGCTCACGGCGCTGGCGGCTTCGCGAAGTTCGTCACGCGCCTCGGCGAGTCGGGTGGACGCTTCGCCCTGGGCTTTCTGGATGCGGTCATCGAGGCGCTCGGCGAAATCATTGGCTTTCTCGGCGAATTCGTTGCGACGGTCATAGGAATACGCCTGGAGGTCTTGCCAGCGGTCCGTCATTGCGGCGGTGGCGGTTGCGCCCGGCGCGGTGGAAGCGGACGGAACGGCGGGATCCGTGGCGGCGGTGGTCGCGGCGGTGTCGTTGTCGCGCGCGCAGGCGGTAAAGAGAAGGGCAACGCCGAGGGCGGCGACGCCCGCCGCGGTCTTCAGGGGAGTATGGTTGGTTTTCATAAGCAAATCAGGGAATGGGTGGAGAATCGAATGCAGGGCGCCGCGGCAGCGTGCTGTCGCGGCAACGGCAAGCCGGCGCGTTCGCGCCCGCCGATCAAGGTGCGGGAGGCGAACCGCGGAAAAGACTCGCGACGATCGCGATCAGAAGCAGCACCAAGAAGATATAGAACAGGATGCGTGCGATATCGGTCGCCGCGCCCGCGACGCCGGTGAATCCGAACAAGCCGGCAATGAGGGCAACGATGAGGAACGTGATGATCCAGCGAAGCATGACGATGATCGGTTTTGGGTTTGAACAGTCGCGTCGCTGGAGAGCGCGGTTCGCTTCGCATCGTTGCTTACGAAGTGCCATGGTTCCGCGGCGAGGGCGCAACGTGCGGCGGGAAGCTTATTTAAAATTTGGGGCTGCCACGGCGGACACGGGATGCCGCACGCAGAAACGTGCAATTTGCCGCGGGTTCTTCCCGTGCAGTCGTGCGACCTGCAAACGGAGCGCGGGCGGGAAGTCGGTGGCGACTAACTGATCGTGAGCGGCGTTGCTGCGGCGGCGGCGAAGGCGCGGGCGCGGTGGGAGACGTTTTCCCAGTTGCGTTCGAGAAGCGTGGCTTCGTCGAGGAGGGACGCTCCGGCAAACACCGCGGCAGCGCCGGCGCGCAGAAATTCGGGGAGCGTTTCAGGAGTGACGCCGCCGATGGGGATGAGCGTGGCGGCGGGGACCTTGGCACGCAGCGAAGTGAGGTAGGCGGGACCGAAAAGTTCGCCGGGGTAAACTTTGCTCGCGTCGGTGCCGGCGGTGTGGGCGGCGGCGATGTCGTCGGGCGAGTAGGCGCCGCTGATGACGGCGACGTTGTAGCGGCGGCAGAGCGTGATGACGTCGGGACGTAGGGCGGGCGTGATGATGAAACGCGCTCCGGCGAGGATGCCGGCGCGGGCGGTTTCGACGTCGAGCACGGTGCCGAGGCCGAAGATGAAATCGGGCAGCGCGGCGTGGGCTTTTTCCAGAATGCGAACGGCCGCGGGGGTGGTCATCGCGATTTCGAGCGCGTGCACGCCGCCGTCGGCGAGGGCTTTCGCGCAGGCGGCGAGGTCGTCGCCGACATCGGCCCGGACGAGGCCGACGATCTTTTCGGCACGGATTTGCGCGAGGACGGCTTCCTTGTTCACGAGCGGGCAGTGTGGGCGGGTATGGCGGAGGAAATCAATTTTCTTGCTCCGGGGGGCGGCGACGTATCTTTTGCCCGTCCCTCTGCTGCCCAGGTGGTGGAATTGGTAGACACGCAGGTCTCAGAAGCCTGTGTCGCAAGACATCCGGGTTCGAGTCCCGGCTTGGGCACCATTAAAGAGAAAATGTTGAAGGCGAGGGCGGTGATGGCGGAGGGAATGGGTCAGGGCTTCCGGCCTTCGTCGACTTCGAAGAAGTCGAAAAACGTGAGAATGTCGGAGCGGTGGCCGAGGCCGTATTTCTCCTTGTAGTCCTGGAACTGATTCGCAGGCGCATCGGTGTCTCTCCAGCCGCGTTTGATCATGTATTCGTTCCAGACGAGGATCTCGGTGTCGGAGGGGTCGTATCCATTTTGGAAACACCATTCGAGGATCTCTTCGTCGGAGCCGCCTTGCCGGACGCGCTCCATGAGCGCGTCGAAGTTGATGCGAAGGAAGTCCAGGCAGCGGCGGTCGAAACCCCGGCCGATGTAGGGAAGGTAGTCGGGCGGGAGTTTCCCTTCGTCCCAGAGGCGGAGTTTGCGGACCATGCGGGCGAACCAGACGAGGCCGCCGGTTTTTTGGAAGGGGCTGATGAATTCGTTCGGGGTGGCGGAAGGCATGGCAGGGACGATCGTTCGTAGGCGGGGGGCACTGAACCGTCACGTGATTTCCGGGAGGACGAAGGGGGATTTGCAGCGTAGACGTGACGCGCTCGGTGGCGCGAAGCGCGTCCGGCGAGCCTCTGTTATCCCCATCATGAAGCACGTTTCCCGTCTGGTTTTTTCGTTGTCAGTGTTGGTGTCGCTTGCGCTGACGGCGCGGGCGGAGGAGGCGAGTTTGTTTCCGCTGAGCGACGTGCGCTTGCTGGAAGGGCCGCTGCGTCATGCGCAGGATCTCAACCGCGACTATCTGCTCGCGCATGACGTGCACCGGCTGCTGGCGCCGTTTCGGGTGGAGGCGGGATTGGAGCCGAAGGCGCCCAAGTATCCGAATTGGGAGAGCAGCGGGCTCGATGGTCACACGGCGGGGCACTATCTGACGGCGCTCGCGCAGATGTGGGCGGCGACGGGCGATCAGGAGATGAAGCGCCGTCTGGACATGATGGTGCGGGAACTCGCGGAGTGTCAGGCGGCGGGGCAGGACGGATATGTCGGAGGCATTCCGCGCGGGCGTGTGTTGTGGGATGCGGTGGCGAAGGGGGAGTTGAACTTTCAGAACTTCTCGCTGAACGGCGCGTGGGTGCCGTGGTATAACGAGCACAAACTCTTCGCGGGATTGCGCGACGCGTGGCTGCTCGGGAGAAATGCGCAGGCGCGGGACGTGCTCGTGCGGCTGGCGGACTGGTGTGACGCGCTGGTGCGGAACCTGACGGTCGAGCAAATGCAGGGCATGCTGCGGACCGAACATGGCGGCATGAACGAAGTGCTGGCGGACGTGTATTCGATTACCGGTGACAAAAAATACCTGGAGCTGGCGCAGCGGTTCTCGCATCGCGCGATTCTCGAGCCGTTGTTGCGGCACAAGGACGAGTTGACCGGGCTGCACGCGAACACGCAGATTCCGAAGGTGATCGGATTCGCGCGCATCGCGGAGCTCGGCGGCGATGCGTCGTGGCGCGATGCGGCGCGGTTCTTCTGGAACACCGTGGTGGAGCGGCGGACCCTCGCGTTTGGCGGGAACAGCGAGCGCGAGCATTTCAACTCGGTGGACGATTTCGGACCGGTGGTGGCGTCGCGCGAAGGCCCGGAGACGTGCAATACTTATAACATGCTACGGCTGTCGGAGCGGTTGTTCCGGAGCGAGCCGGCGGCGCGGTATGCGGATTACTACGAGCGGGCGATGTTCAATCACATCCTGGCGTCGCAGCATCCGGAGCATGGCGGGTATGTGTATTTCACGCCGATCCGGCCGCGGCATTATCGCGTCTATTCGCAGCCGGAAGTGTGTTTCTGGTGCTGCGTCGGCTCGGGTATGGAGAGTCACGGGAAGTATGGGGCGTTTGTCTATGCGCGCGGCGAGGGGACGTTGTTCGTGAACCTGTTTGTCGCGTCGGAAGTTCACTGGCGTGAGCGCGGGGTGCACGTGCGGCAGGAGACGCGTTTTCCGGACGAGGCGACGACGCGGCTGACGATTTCGACGGAGACGCGGCAGCGTTGGACGTTGCGGGTGCGACATCCGGGGTGGGTGGCGAAAGGCGCGCTGGCGGTGAAGGTGAATGGCGAGGCGCTGGCGGTGGAGTCCAGTCCGGCGAGCTACGTGGGCATCGAACGCGAGTGGCGCGACGGTGATGTAGTGGAAATTGAACTACCGATGCGGACGACGGTGGAGCGGCTGCCGGACGGCAGCGATTACGTGGCGATCGTGCATGGGCCGATCGTGCTCGCGGCGAAGACGGGCACGGAGGACATGCCGGGAGTGATCGCCGATGCGGCGCGCATGGGGCATGTTTCGACGGGAGGGTATCTGCCGTTGGACGAAGCGCCGATGTTGGTGGGCGATTTCGAAAAAATCGCCGAGGGCGTCACGCCGGTGGAAGGAAAGCCGCTGACGTTTCTCGCGAAGGGATTAATCCGGCCGGACGCGTTTCGGGATTTGGAGTTGGTGCCGTTCTTCCGGGTGCACGATGCCCGCTACATGCTGTATTGGCGGACGGTTTCGCCGGCGCGATATGAGGCGGTGCGTGCGGCGCTAACGGCGGCCGAGCAGGAACGGATGGCGTTGGAGCATCGGACGATCGATCGCGTGACGCCGGGCGAGCAGCAGCCGGAAGTGGAGCATGGATTCGCGGACGAAGGATCGCGCAGCGGGGTGCTGCACGGGCGGCGCTGGCGCGACGCGAGCGGGTGGTTTGGTTACACGATGAAAACGGGGGGCGAGGAACGGCTGGAGCTGCGCGTGACGTATTACGGCGACGAGCGCGGGCGGAAATTCGATGTGGTGGTGGAAGGTCGCGTGGTGGCGTCGGTGTCGCTCGAAGGCGGGAAAAAGGACGAGTTTGTGGAGGCGGTCTATCCGGTGCCGGCGGAAATCGTGCGGGCGGCGGGCGATGGCGACGTGCAGATAAAGTTCGTTGCGAAGGAAGGAGCGCGGACGGGATCGGTGTTCGATGTGCGCTTGGCGCGGCAGGAAAACTAACCGCCCATCCTCCATGCAGGTCCACCCCCGCTTCGCGGGCTGGCGTCAGGCAACACGGATTTCGAGCCTCGTGCGGAAAGACGTCGCAATTGCGACATCTTTCCGCACGGCGGGAGCCGAGTGGGAGTTCGCGGGGAAGGCGAAAGTTCACTCGGGAAAGAACGGGCAGTGACGAGAGATGCGGGGAAGGTGGTAGGCCGGGGCGAGCGGAAAGATGTCGCAATTGCGACACGGGAAGCGTGCGATGGAGCAGACGGGGGCGGGGGGAAGGGAGGGGCGGTGAAAATTTTGCGAAAGTAGCGGGCGGGGAAGCCGATAGGGGAGCATTCTCCCTGTCACCATGCTCGCTGAATCCGTTGGCCCGACGGTCCCTGTCCTCACGCCCGAGGCCATCCTGCGCGACGTTAAGCATTTGCCGTCGGCGCCGAAGGTGTTGCCGCGTTTGAAGCAGTTGTTGGTGGATCCGAATTCGTCGATGCGCGAGATCGTGACCTTGATCCGGCTGGATCCGGCGATCGCGGCGCGGGTGCTGCAGGTGGGGAACAGCGCGTATTACAGCGCGGGGACGCGGTGTTTCACGGTCGACGAGGCGGTGAACCGCGTGGGCTACGAGCAGGTTTACCAACTGGTTTCGTATGCGGTGGCGTCGCAGGTGTTGGTGCGGCCGTTGAAGGTATATGGCATCGAGGCGGACGTGGTCTGGACGCTGTCGGTGTCGTGCGCGCTGGCCGCGGAGGCGCTGGCGGCGCGGAGCGGGCAGGATCGCGAAGAGGCCTACACGGTGGGGTTGCTGCACTCCTTGGGAATGGTGGCGATCGACGAGTGGGCGCTGCGGCATCGGCCGGAGCTCCAGTTGCGCAATGAAGGATTTCCGCGCGACGCGCTGGAGAGCGAGCGGGCGGAATTTGGTTTTACGCAGGCGGAGGCGGGCGCGGCGCTGCTGCGGGCGTGGGCGTTTCCGGCTTCGATGAGCGAGCCGGTGCGTTGGCAATACGCACCGCGTTCCTGTGCGACGCATACGCGGATGGCATGCCTGCTGCATTGCGCGAAATGGATTCGCAGCGTGGTGGGCGCGCCCGAGGGGCAGTGTCCGCCGACGCCATCCAAGGCGGCGCTGCAAATGACGGGGCTGCGCGCGTCGGACCTCCCGGCGATCGTGGAAGAGGTGGAGATGCGGCTGCGGGAAGTCAGTTCGCTGCTGGTAGTGACGGCGCCGGTGCGTCCGGCGGCGCGGTTTCCCGCGGATTTATCGGGTCGGGGATGAGGTTCGAACGCTCCCCGGCGGGATGCCACCGCTCAGACGGTGGACCGCGAGCGCATCAGGAGATGCGGGCGTAGATTTTTTGGAGGAGCGCGGTCGACGGGGCGACGGGCGAAACGGCGGGTTTCGGGCCGGCAAGGCTGAAGCGGAGGAGGAGTTGTTCGTTCTCCTTGTCGAGCTGCAGGATTTGCAGGATGCGCGCGCGGGTGTGTTCGAGGAGGTCGCGTTCCTCGGGCGTCTTGGTCTGGCCGGCGGGGATGGTGCGCAGCGAGGCGAGGGAGCGGTCGAGGCGGGCGAGGAGATCGCGTTTGCGGTCGACGAACTCCTGACCGAGCGGGCGCTGGTGCTGGCGGAGGAAACGGTTTTCCTCGAGCGCGCACTGGTGCAGCTCGTCACAAAGTAGCTGGTGTTGTTGCAGAGCCTCGGTCGACGTCATGGGAAGCGGCGGTCGGAGCAGCAGGAAGGGAGAGCTGCCCGGTGGTCGAATCAAAAAGCAGGGTGACCTGGCGGTCGGTGGCGCGGCGCCAGTCGACGTGCGCGAGGCGGGAGGCGGCCATGCGGGCGATGTCGGCGATCTCGGGCGATGCATCCTTACCGGCATCGGCGAGCGAGCGGTAGATTTCGCAGGCGCGATCGACGTCGCCGAGGCGTTCGTAGCAGAGCGCTACTTGATAGGTGACGGGGATGCGCCAGGACGGTTCGACGGAGAGTTCGGCGAGGCTGCTGTAGATGGCGAGGGCGTTGGTGATGTCACCGGATTGGAAGAAGTCGTTGGCGAGTTGATTGCCGGTGCGGCGCTGCCAGTAGCTCCAGCGCTTGGGATCGGCGGCGGTGCGGGAGCGTTCGGCGCGCAGGAGGTCGAGGGTGGCGGCGAGCGCTTCCTGGGTGCGGTTGAGTTTGCGCAGCGTGGTGGCGAGGAGGAAGCGGGCTTCGGGGACGTTTTCGTCGTCGGGCCATTGTTCGAGGTAGGTGCGGAGCGTGGTGACGGCGCCGTCGTAATCCTCGGAAAGCTGGAGGGCATAGCCGGCTTTGAAATGTGCGCGGGCGCGATCGGACGGGGCGAGATCGAGCATGCGGAGGCGCGAGAAGAACTTGTTGGCCTCGGCGAACTCGCCGGACTGGAAATGGGTTTCGGCGACTTCGAACTGTGCGGTCTTGGCGAGGAGTTGGTAGTGTTCGAAGCCGGAGTCGGAGGGGAGCTTCAGCGTGGAGTTGATGACGTTGTAGAAGCGGGCGATCGCAAGGCGGGGCGCGCCCATATCGCGGAGCGTGCGACCGAGATCGAGCAAGGCGTCGGGCACGCGGACGTCGGACGGGTAGTTCTTCAGGTAGCGTTCGTAGATCGCGGCGGCCTTGGTGAGCTGGCCCTGCTTGCGGTGCATACGCGCGAGGCCGAGGAGAGCGGACTTGGTTTGCTCGAGCGGAGCATCGCCGTGGAGGACCTGCCGGTAGGCGATTTCGGCGGCGTCGAAGTCGTCGCGTTCGGTGAGGTTGGCGCCGAGATTGACGAGGCCCTGAGCTTCGCGCGCGGAGAGACCGGAGGGGAGGGCGGGTTGCGCGGGAGCGGTCGGAGAGGGTTCCGCGTCCGATGACGCCGGGACGTCTTCGGCCCGCGCGGGAAGCGCGGTGCACGAGAGGAACGCGGCGAAAACGACCGCGGAGGTGGAGGCGCGGGATCGAGTTCGTTGTCGCGCGACGGACGGCGGCAAGCGGCGGGTCATCGTGGTGATTGTGTGTAAGTGGCGGAGCTGGGCGGAAGAGGCGTGCCGGTGGGCGTGCGCGGAGCGGGAACGATCACCGTGGCGTCAGTGCCCGGAGCGGGAATTTGAAAATAGGGGAGAAAATCCTCGGGACGCGTTTGCGGACGAAGGTCGTCGCGCAGAATGGGCGGCGGCGTGCGGACGGGCTCCGGGACGTCGTCGATCGTGTCGAGGGCAGGGTCGTCGGGTTCGACAAGGACGTTGTCGATGGGAGAAGTCCCGGCGATGGCGGCGGCGGCAGGGGCGTCGGGCGACGTCGCGGCGAGCGCAGCCGTGTCCGGCGCGAGGGGCGCGGAGTCGGACGCGTTGGCGCCGGCGGTCGGCTGCGGAGGAGCCGCGGCAGGTGGCCGGGTGACGAGGTCGGGCGGCGGCGCAGGTTCTTCGAAGCGCAGCGGCGGAGAGCCGATGGCGACGAGGTAGGAGCGGGCCGAGGAGGCAGATTTTGCAGACAATGCAGGCCGGGCCCATCCTTGGGCGGCGGTTAGCAGCGGAAGGAGCAACAGTGCCAGGCAAGGCAAAGCCTGGCCCACGCCGACCGGCGCGGACGTTGGTTCGCGTTGATTCATTATTAATACGACAGTCCATGGTGTGGATTGTCCTGTATTCGCCCGGAGGATATATCGGCATGCGGGCGGCGAACCTGAAGAGATTCGTGGGGGAAGATACCCTAGTCGGTAGGCCGACTCGGGCGCCATTGCGCGGTGGGGGCACCGCGCCTCCATCTGCGGGGAGCGGAGGCTACTGGCGTGCGGCGTCGAGGAGGCCGCGGAGACGGCGGCCGACTTCGTCGAGACGGTAAGGCTTTTGCACGAAGTCGCGCTGGTTGAGCTGCTGGAATTCGGCGCGGACGTCGGGGGTGATGTGGCCGCTGACCACGAGCACCGGGACGTTGGGGCGGCAGGCGCGGATCACCTTGAGGACCTGAACGCCGTTGGTGCCAGGCATGTTCAAGTCGAGGAGGACGGCGTCGAGCGGCCGGGTGGTGTCGCTGATGACCTCGATCGCTTCGAGGCCGGTGGCGGCGGTGGCGACGCGGTAGCCTTTGCGGGTGAAGGCGGCGGAGAGGAGCGTGCGAAGAGAGGTTTCGTCGTCGACGACGAGGAGCGACTCGGAACCGGAGGGGAAATCGGCGCTGCCGGCGGCGGGCGCGGCGACGGTCTGATCGGCGGCGAGCGGCAGGTAGACGTGAAACGTGCTGCCGGAGCCCATGACGCTGTCGACGTCGAGAAACCCTTGGTGGCTGGTGGCGATGCCGTAAACGACGGCGAGGCCGAGGCCGGTGCCCTGATTGGCGGGCTTGGTGGTGAAGAACGGTTCGAAGATGCGCGCGCGCACCTCGGGCGTCATGCCGGTGCCCGTATCCGAAACGTCGAGACAGGCGTAGCGGCGGGTGGGATCGGCGGAGCGGTGGCGCGCCTGCAATTCGGCGCCGGAGCAAACGCTGGTGGCGACGGTGATGGAGCCGCCCTGCGGCATGGCGTCGCGGGCGTTGACGCAGAGGTTGAGGACGATCTGCTGGATCTGGGTCTGGTCGGCGAGGAGCGGCGGGAGTTTTTCGGCGAGATTGAGCTGGAAGGTGACCGTGCGCGGGAAGGTTTCGGCCATGAGGGCGACGAGGTCGCGCGCGAGCTGGTTGAGGTCGACGGGAGCGTAGCGGATCTCGGCTTTGCGGCTGAAGGTGAGGATCTGTTTCACCAGTCCGCTGGCGCGCTGGGCGGCGCGGTGGATTTCCTGGAGGCTTTTCTGAAGGACGGCGGCGTCGGCTCCGCCCTGGAGGCAGAATTCGGAGTAGCCGTGAATGATCGCGAGGAGGTTGTTGAAGTCGTGCGCGATGCCGCCGGCGAGGGTGCCGAGGCTTTCCATCTTGTGCGCCTGGCGGAGCTCGCTCTCGAGGGATTTGCGGCTGGTGATGTCTTCGCGGAGGCAGAGGAGGTTGGTGATTTCCCCGGAAGGATTGCGCATGCAGGAGACCTTCACGGATTCCCAGACGAGCGTGCCGTCGGGGCGCTTGGTGGAGAATTCGCTGCGCCATTCGCCGCCGGCGCGGACGGTGTCCCAGAATTGTCGATACGACTCGTCGGTGGGGTGGCCGTCGCGGAGGACCTCGATGTCGTGGTCGAGGATGTCCTCGAGGGTGTGTCCGGTGACCTCGGTGAACTTCGGGTTCACGTATTGCGGGCGGCCGTCGAGGTCGGTGATGACGATGGAAACAGGAGATTGTTCGACCGCGCGGGAGAGGCGGTAGAATTGTTCCTCGGCGAGGCGCTGGCGGGTGATGTCGCGGCCGACGCAGCGGATGGAGACGATGGCGCCGGAGGGATCGCACTGCGCGACGTTTTCCCAGGAGAACCAGCGGACGCCCTGGGGTGTCATCCAGCGCTGTTCGCACACGGAGCGGTGCGGAGGGCGCTGGAGATCGGCGATGGCGCCGGGCAGGGAGCCGGCGTCGTCGGGATGAAGAAAATCGGAGACGGGCGTGCCGGGCAGGGAGGCGGCGGGGCGGCCGAACTTGCGCGCGAACGAGAGATTCGCGGCGATGACGCGGCCGTCCAAGTCGTGACAATACGCGGGATCGGCACTGGTTTCCCAGGGCCCGAGTCCGTTTTCCGGCGCGGAAGCAGTGGCGACGCCGGCGATGGTGTCGCTCAACACGGCTGACATGGTAGTGTGTATCGGTGCGGCTGGGGGGAACTTGAGCGGGGGAATAGGGAGTTTCGGCGGGTTGCCGAGGGAGACGCCGCGGAGCGGAAGGTCGAGGCAGGGAGGGTGAAACGTGTTCGCGTTTCCCGGCGCAGAGATGCGCGGCGGAAGCACCGCACCTCCATGGGAGGAGGTCTCTGGCTACAGGAGGCCTTGGAGCATCGACGGGAGGCGGCTCAGGGTGTTGGCGATGGCGGCGCGGGCGAGCATCGTCTCGGGGCCGTCGTCGGAGTAGAGGATTTTCCAGCCGTCGAGGAGCAGCCAGGCGTCGTGCTCGATGTGGGCGACGGGTTCGAAGCCGCCGGTGATGCCGGAGTGGCGGACGAGATAGTCGGCGACCTGCACGGCGGCGGCGAAGAGTTGATACTGCGGCGGGCAGGCGGCGGGGTCGTTGTGATAAAGGACGGCCGCGGTGATTTCTTCGGAGAGGTGATGGCGGCTGAGATAATAGGCGCCGATCTGGCTGTGATCCCAACCGATGAGTTCGCGTTCGAAGTTGCACACCTCGGCGGGCGTGCGGGCGGGCATGGTGATGAGTTTGCTCAACTCGTCGGGAAAGGCGGTGGCCATGACGACCTTGCCGACGTTGTGGAGAAGGCCGACGAGATAGTCGGTGTCGTCATCGATTTGAAGCGGCGTGGCGGCGAGGATGTCGCGCGTGACGATGGCGGTGGCGATGCTGTGGCTCCAGAGGTCCTTCCAAGGGAGGACGGTGCGGGAGTTTCGCTGGAGTTTCTCGAGTTCCTCGATGACGGGCGTGGCGACGGAGAGTTCGCGGATCTGGCGGAGGCCGAGAAAGAAGACGGCTTCCTCGATGTTGTTGATGCGTGTGGAGAGCCCGAAGTAGACGGAGTTCACCATGCGCAGGAGGCGCGCGGCGAGGGAGGGATCTCGGCGGATGATTTCGGCGATCTGCGAATTGAGGCTTTGCTCCGAGTGAACGAGGTCGCTGAGCGCGCGGTTGATGCTCTGGAGCGAGCCGAGTTTCGGGCACGCGTCGATGCGACGCCGGATGACGTCGTCCGGGTAGGGGCCGGAAGCGCCGGTGGCAGGAGCGGTTTCGGTGTGGGTATCGAGAAGCATTCCTGGTGCAGATGGGCGGGAAGCCTTTCCCGCATGAAGAGGCATCGGCTCTCTACATCGGAGCGCAAGCGGATCGCTTGAGCGGGAAACAGCGCGCTCATGCGGTTCGTCTGGAGAGAATAAGAAGAGCGCGTGGATTTTCGCTTAGTTTCCCGGGGCAGCGGGACGATATGAAGGAGTGATGATCGCCACGCCGATTCCGCGCGAGACGCTGCTGCATGTTGTCAAACAGCTACCGGCGGCGCCACGCATCATGTCGCAACTCGGGCACCTCCTGCTGGATCCGAACTCGGAGATGAGCGAGGTGACGGAGTTGTTGCGTCGCGACACGGCGCTCACGGCGCGGATCATCCGGATCAGCAACAGCGCGTTCTATAATGCGGGTCAGCCGTATGGGACGCTGGACGAGGCGTTGGCGCGCGTGGGCTACATGGAAGTTTACCGGCTGACGGGACTCGCGGCGGTGTCGCAGATGTCGGATCACCCCCTCGCGATGTATGGCATTTCGGGGGCGCAGCTTCGGGAGAACTCGTTGCTGACGGCGCTGGTGGCGGAAGTGCTGGCGTCGATGACGGGCATCGACGCGCGCGTGGCGTATACGGCGGGGTTGCTGCGGTCGGTGGGAAAAATCGCGTTGGATCGCGTGACACGGAACGGGTCTTATCAAGGAAGCTATCGCAGCGAGCATGGCCGGCTTGGCGAGTGGGAGAGCCAGTTTATCGGGATGACGAATTGCGAAGCCGCCGCGGTGATTTTGAAGGAATGGCGATTCCCGATGACAACGATCGCGGGGATTCATCATCAATATTTGTCGACCGCTGGAGCACCGCCGCTGGCGCAGTTGTTGAATCTCGCGGCGGGTGCAGCGGAGCGCGGCGGACATGCGTTGCCGGGTGAGACGGAATACTGGGCGAACGCGATCGCGTCGTGCCGGGATTTGAACCTCGATGAAGAGCAGGTGGCGGAAGGCCTGCGGCAGGCGCTGGAGCTGTTCGGGCCGCTGCGCGAGGCGATTAGTTGAGAGGGGCGTCCGGGTGGAACTCTACGGATGCAGATGTTGAAGGTGCAGACGAGTCCGTCGAAAGCGCACCAAGCTCTGAATGTGCGGCTGCGCGAGGCGCAAAGGTTGCAGGAACGCGGTGCGCTGGCCGAAGCGGCCAAGCTATATCAGCAATATCGGGACGCTGCACCGCAGGCGTTTGAAGGCTGGCACTGGGGCGGGATGGTGGCGTTGCGTCTGAACCGCATTTCGGAAGCGGAGAGTTTGCTCACGGTGGCGCTCGAGCGGAAGCCGGGATGCATTCAAACGGTGCTCGGGCTCGGCATGGCGCGGTTGGCCGGCGGCGATGCGGCGGGAGCGGAGCGGGTGTTGCGTGAAGCGGCGATGAAGCAGCCCTCGCTGGCCGAGGCGTGGCATTATCTGGCACTGGCGCTTAAAGCACAGCGGCGCGTGAGGGAGGTGTTGGCCATTCGCGAGCGGTTGGTGAGGAACACGCCGGGATCTGCGACGGCGTGGGCAAATCTTGGAAATGCACGTTTGGACGTCGGAAGTATCACGTCGGCGCTGGAAGCGTTCGAGAAGGCCATCGAATTGGACGGGAGTAATCCGCGCACCCGGCTGTCGCGGGCGACGGCCCTCTTCAAGGCCTACCGTGTAGCGGAAGCGGCCGCGGAGTTTGCCAAACTGGCGGGAGATACCCGCGTGCGATGGAAAGCGTGGAGCAGCCGATTGATGGCGCTCAACTATTTGCCGGAGGTGGCTCGAGAAGAGGTCTGGCGCGCACACCAAGAGTTCGGTGCGGCGGTGGGATCGCCGGAGAAACGAGTTTGGCTCAACCTGCGCGATGCCGGGCGGCGTCTGCGGCTGGCCGTTCTTTCGCCCGATCTGAATCAGCATTCGGTGGCGTATTTTTTGGAGCCGCTGTTGCGGGAGTTGGACCGAAGCGCGTTCGAGATCGTGCTCTATCATGATAGCGCGAAGGTGGATGCGACGAGTGAGCGCCTGAGAGGCTATGCGGCGCTCTGGCGGAATTTCGCGAACCGTCCGGATGACGCGGTGGAAGAGGCGATCCTGCGAGACGTGCCGGACGTGCTGGTCGACCTCACTGGACACGCCGGAACGAACCGGCTGCCGCTGCTCGCACGTCGCGTGGCGCCGGTGCAGATTACGTATCTCGGATATCCCAATACCACCGGTGTGCCGGCGATCGATTACCGATTGGTGGATGAAATCACGGATCCGACCGGCGACGCCGAGTCGTGCGTATCTGAAAAACTCATACGTTTTGCGCCGACCGCATGGTCGTATCTACCGCCCAGCAGCGCCCCTGAGGTGGGAATGCCGCCGGCGCTGGCGAACGGCGTGGTGACGTTTGGATCGTTCAACAATTTCGTGAAGGTGACGGATCCGATGTTGCGGGTGTGGTCTCGGATCTTGGCAGCCGTGCCCGGCTCGCGATTGCTGGTGAAAGCTGCGGGCATGGACGATGAGGGCGTGCGCGACGGCGTGCGCCGACGATTGCGGGAAGCGGGGATTGCCGAAGATCGCGTGCGGCTCGAGCCGCAGGTGCGCGAGACCGCGGCGCATCTGGCCATGTATGGGCAAGTGGATGTGGCGCTGGACGCGTTTCCGTATCATGGAACGACCACGACGTGCGAAGCGTTGTGGATGGGCGTGCCGGTTGTGACACGAGAAGGAGATCGTCATGCGTCGCGCGTGGGGGCGAGTTTGCTGAAGGCGATCGGTCGGAGTGAGTGGATCGCAGCGAACGACGACGACTATGTGCGCATCGCGGCGGAATTGGCGAAGGATGTGGCGGGCTTGGCGCGGATTCGCACGACGCTGCGAGTGGAGATGCAAGCATCGGAACTTTTGAATCACGCCGGACAAGCGCGGCGGTTTGCGGATGCGTTGAGAGCCTGTTGGGCGGCGTGGTGTGAAGCGGGAAAGTGATCGCGTTGTGCGCTGTTTAGAAGCGGCGCGCTAGGCCCGGGATATACGGCAAATTTTGCCTGTGGGTGTGCTCATTACCGTGATGTGAGGCCCGGGGTTTAGGGGGTTATGATAAAAAATTTAGTAACTTGCTTATTAATAGGTAGGTAAGTAAGTGTTGTTTTGGCCGGTCTAGAATATGCATCAGCGGCAGGCCTATGCCTCCCGCGACGCTCTTACAGCCCCCAGTTTCACCTTCTCGATCGGTAGAGACGATTCTAGCGAAAGGTCCAATAGAGATGGCGTTTGAGGCGGCAGCGAGCGCTCATCAGGCGATAGCGCGTTGGCAGGCTGCGCCTGAGGACATGGCAGCCCGGGGAGCGTTGGTCGAAACGTTGCGGCGGGCTGCCGAGGAAGTGAGCAAGTTGCCGAGGTCGGCGGGGCGGAGCGAAATTACTGCTGCTTGTGCAGACTTGATCAGGACGACGCTCGCGGCCGAGGTGCATTCGCGGCTCGGAGCGCAGCTCGTTCGAGATCAGAAGGTGAACGTGGCGACGCAGAAGGGGTGGCCAGGCTTGCTCGCGCGGATGTTGCTGGTGCCAGCGTGGAAATCTCCTCCGGCGCCGAAGCTTGAAGAGGTGCCGGACTGGCTGTGGGGGGATTATGCCTCCTGGTTGTTTCACACCCCGGCATGGTTTGGAAACCTGGGGGAAAGCGACGCGTTTGCGGCGCATTTCGAGCGGCGGGTGGAAGAGTTGGCCCGCTGGGTGGAGCGGAATCGCGCGTCGAGCTCAGTGCGGGCGGCGTGGGAAGCTTATGGCGCAAATCTGCGCTTTTCGACGCTGAAGCTCAGCGGCGGCAGTTTGAGAAAGGTCGCTGAAGCACACGCCCGGGCCATTGCCCGGATGGCTTCAAGTGGGGAAGCGGATTCCGAAATCGTCGCGGTGGCGCGTGATGGCCGGAAACTGAAAATCGGGGTGATCGCGTCGACACTCGACGATCGTATGGAGTCGCTGGCAACTCTCGGTTGGTTTGCGAACCTGGATTCCGGGCGGTTCGAAGTCGCGGTGTTCCTCGCATCCGATGAATCATCACGGCAGCGGAAATTCGCGGAAGATTCCGGGTTCGCGGTTTCGATCTTACCGGTTGAAGCGACGCAGCGGATCGAAGTTTTGCGAAGTGCGCGTCTCGACTGTGCGATTTTCGCCGGACCGTTGGCGGGGGCGTCGGACGAACTCGCGGCGATGGCGACGCGTCGAGTGGCGCCGCTGCAGATCGCCACGTCGGCGGAGAACGATACCACGACGGGGTTTCCGCCGATCGATTTGTTCGTAGCGCCATCGGATGTCGCGGGGTGGGCAGAGCAGTTTAGCGAAAGGCTCGCGCTCGTGCCGGGCCCGACGCGCACGTTTCACGGTGACTTCGTTCCGGTCGAATCGGAGATCGAGCCGGCGCGTGCGTCAATTGGGCTGCCGGAAGATGCGTTGGTATTCGTCAGCGCGATGGCCTTCGACGCGATTTCGGCCGAGACGCGCAGCCTGTGGGCGCGCCTGCTGGCGCGGACGCCGGGGAGCTATCTTTTGATCCAACGTTTGCCGGGAGATAAGGCTGACGCTGTGGCGTTTGCGGCGAGTTTCGACTCTGTCTGGGAGGCCGAAGCGCTGGCGCCTGAGCGGCTCGTCATCGCGGCGGGAGAGATGGCGACGATCGCCGATGTGGGACGAGTGTTGAAGCTCGGAGATGTTTACCTCGATGCGATTCCGTCGGGCGACGACAGTGCGATGGTGGAGGCGTTGCGCGCGGGGCGGCCGGTGGTGACGTTGGACGGCGCGACGCTGCGTGCGCGCCGGGGAGCGGCGTTGCTGCGGTCGCTGGATCTCGGCGAACTTTGCGCGAAGGATGCAAACGACTATCTCGCACGCGCGGCGCGGCTCGCGACGGAAGCGGAAGAACGGGCGAGTCTGCAAACGAAGATCGAAGCGGCGTTTGGCGGTCTCCCCCGTGTGGTGGATTCGCTGGCGGCGAGCGATGGGCTGGGGGCGGTGCTGGAGGTGGCGTTCGACGAGTTGACTTCGATGGGGAGGGAGAAATTTCGGCAGAAGCGCACACCGATCGCCGCGGCGGAGTGTCCAGTCGCGGAGATCCTACGAGAAGGGCGGGAAGCGTTCGAGGTGGGCGAGCTGGCGACTGCGGAGAAAAAAGCGACGCGTGTGATCGGAATCGCGCCGAACGACATCGCGGCCCGCTTGCTGATGGGGCGAGCTCTCCTGGGGCAGAGCAAGAATTCGCGGGCGGTCGACTACCTGCTGGCGGCCGTGCAAGCGGGAGGAGCGGATGCGGGAATCTGGTTCGACCTGGCAAAAGCGCTGCAGGCGCACGGACAGATGCAGCCCGCGTTGCAGGCGCTCGAGACGGCCTTGCGGCTCGATCCCGCAAATGCGGAAGGCTGGTTGATGTTTGTCGAAGCGGCCGAGCGTGCGGGCGCGATCGAACTCGGACGCGAAGCTCTCGCAGAACTCAGGAAGTGTTCGCCGCAGCATCCGCTGATCGGGGAGTTGGAGCTGAGACTTTCGTTGTAGTTGCGATGCGCGTTCTCTTCTCGACCTGTTCGCCTCAGCGCTACATGGCGCCGCCGCAACTTGGCGACGAACAGATCGTGTGCGGCCCGGACTGGCCCGACGAGCGTGCTCCGGACGGACGGTGGATCTCTCTGCATACACCGGTTGGAAGCTACGATCTCTCCGTTGTGGCGCGGAAACTAGCGCCGGAGCAGGAGCCGGATGTTGTCGTGTGTCTTGTCGATGCCAGTTGGCGCAACATGCCTGGTCAGCTTGGGAGCTTCAGATGTCCGGTCGTGCTACTCGTCGCGGATACCCACCACATGCACGAACCGCTTGCGAGAATGGTGCGGTATGCTCGTTCAGAGCCGTTCACTCGTATCGTTCTCCTCTACGATCGTCATCATGCAAAGCTTCTCCAATCCGCGGGGCTGAAAGACCTCTTCTGGTTTCCTGGCCTCACGTTTCCGCATTCGGACGCGGCCGTGCACCGCGCTCGAAGCCGCGCCCGTCAGAGACGCATCGCGTTCGTTGGACAGGCTGGCGAGCATCATCCTCGCCGTCGGCGCCTTCTTGAAGCCTTGGCGGACGCCCAAGTGCCCGTTGTGTGGGAGAAAACCGGCCAGAGCGGGGCATTGACGTTTTATGGGGCATCCTTGGCCGCTTTTAATGCGAGTCTGAATAGCGATCTGAATTTGAGGGTCTTCGAGGTTTTGGCGACGGGGGCTGCCTTGCTTACCGATCGCCTGGCAGCGGAGTCGGGGTTGGCATCACTGCTTCGCGAGGGGCGGGAGATGGTTACCTATGGGGGGACTGAGGAGCTGGTTCGCCTGGCGCGGGAAGCTCTGGCCAGTCCGTCCGAGACGATGGCCATTGGCGCGGCGGGAGCCCAGTGGTTCGACGAGCATTTTGGCGAAGAGCGGCGACGAAACGGCTTCCGGACGCTGGCATTCGAAGGTTGCAGTCTTCCTGAGTTCGAGCTGCCGCGAACACCAACGCTGTTCTTTGGCGGACAACCGGAAAAGCTGCGCGCTGCGCTGACGGTGTATGAAGTGGTGCAGGAAAAACATCGGCTTGAAGACGAAGTCGTGGTGGCAGTTGAACCCGATGCTGCGGATGAAGTGGGCGATTTGTTCGGATCGTTACCACGGGTTCGCGTTTCCACGTCGCTAGATAAGCCTGCCGATCTTCTCATAGTAAGCGGCAAGCACGGCGTTCGGGATGCGGGGGGCGCAGCCGAGAGAGTCTGGTGTGTCGATATTACAGCGGCCGAGGCGGCGGGACTGGTCGGACGACTGACCACGTCGGGCCTTGCACCGCGGCGGGACTGCGCGAGCTATTTCGAACGGAAGCCGTGCGTGGTTTTGCGGGAAGATCCCGCGACATTGTTGCGCCTCGCCAGATCGCATCTCGCGGAAGGGAATGCGCGCGCCGCGGTGGAAGCTGCACAGAAACTTGTGCGGATCGACCCGAGGAACGGTGCGGGCTACGGCGAATTGGGGCGCGCGTTGGTCCGGTTTGAGCGCTATGACGCCGCGGTGGCAGCGTTCAAGCTGGCGTCTCATCTGGACCGGGAGAATGCGGAATGGAAGTTAGAGCTCGGGACAGCGTTGCACGCCTGGGGGCAAACCGCGGAAGCGAAGAAAGCGTGGGGCGAGGCGGTAATGCTCGGGTCGTCTCGCGCCGAAGTGTGGTTTCGCCTTGGACGTGCGCTTTTCGAGGAAGGATTGTCCCGACAAGCGGCGATCGCGTTTGAGCGGGTCATATCGATGGAACCGACCAACGCGCAGGCGGAGAGATGGCTGGAGCGATCGACCGGAAGGAGTGCCAGTCCATCTGTTGGAGCGGCGAAATGATATTTGCCCCCGAGGTTTATACGACATGCGTGTTCTTCTAGCATACAGTTCAGAACCCTACTATATGGCGCCGCCCCGGCTGGCGGAGGCCCAGATAAACTGTGGGCCTTTCTTCATGGACCGCGAGGTGGCGGGGCGTTGGGTGAGTCTGGCGACTTCGAGAGGAGACTACGACCTGCGAGCCGTGGCGGGGCGGCTGCCGGCGGATCAGCAGCCTGACGTGATTGTGGTCCACGTGGATGGCAGTTCGCTGGCAGGGACACCGAAGAATATAGGTGCTTTTCGTTGCCCCAAAATTCTGCTCGTTGCGGACACCCATCATGGCGAGCGCCCGATCTCCGGCATACTCAAGTATGCCCAACGCGAGTCGTTCGACCGCGTGGTATTGCTTTACGATCGGCATCATGCCGACCTTTTCCGTGCTGCGGGCATCCAAAATCTTCATTGGTTCCCCGCACTGACTTTTGCGCACTCGGATAGCCGCATTGCCCGCGCGCGCGCTCGTGAACGGAAGGCGCTGATCGCGCTGGTCGGCACGACGGGGTATCACCCTCGACGCCTGCGGGCATTTTCGGCGCTCGTGGAGCATCGGTTGCCGCTCTCTTGGAAACAGATCCATCAGACCCAAGCGATCGCACACTACGCGGAGTCGTCCATCGGCCTGAATGTCTCGATGAACGGCGACCTCAACATGCGGGTTTTCGAAGTGCTAGCCGGGGGCGCGATGTTGCTCGCGGACCGACTTGATTCGTCTTCCGGACTCTCGGAGCTGCTGCAAGAAGGGCGCGAATGGGTGGCCTACGATTCGGTGCCTGAGTTGATCGAGCGCTCGAAACACTTCCTCCAACACCCGAGCGAGGCTCAAATCATTGCCCGGGCTGGGCAGCAGTGGTTCGACGAACATTTTAACGAGCGGCGCCGCCTGGAGGCTTTTCGCGCGCTTGCTTTTGATGGCAGGGATTTGCCCGAGTTCGCGCTTCCCGAGAAGCGTATATCGTTCAACGGCGGAGTCGGCATAGGGAACGTGTTGAATGTATATGAGAGTCTGCAAGCACTGCATCTCCAGCGGGAGGAGGTGACAGTGGTGATTGATGACTCGGTTCCGGAGGCGGTTCAGCGCCTCGCTTCGACCCTTCCTCGGGTCAGGGCGCGTCGAGGAACTGGGACGGAAGCCTGCGATCTCGCGATCGTGACCCACTCACGGGTGGAGATCGCGACACGCGCCGAACGCATATGGGCTTGGGATGCGCCGGCCGAGTTCCGGCTACCTGCGAAGAGTGTCGCCGGGGTGGGGGCGCTTCGACGACTCGATGAGGGAGCGGCCTATTTCGGCCGTTTTGTGCAGGAAGCGAAAAATCCTCTTATCGAGAGCGCGAGCTCGGCGCTCCAGCAGGGGGACCTGCAGGCTGCGCTGCAGTTCGCAAATCACGCGATGAAGTCGCGGCCGGTGCCGGTGAGGGCTTTCCTTATCATGGCCGAGCTTTCCATCGAGGCGGGAAACTGGTCGCTGGCGAAGGCGATGCTGGATCGGGCGCGCATGGTGGATCGCGGACACCCGCAACTGGCATTGCTGGGGCGCGACATCGAGATGCGGGCCCCATCGAAACAGGCCTGGCGTTTGCTCTCGATGGCCAGGCGGGCCTTCGATTCCAAGGCGTTCGACCAAGCTAAAGGTTATGCGTTCTCCGGCCTGAAGGCGGATCCGCAGTCGGCGGAGCTTTTGCATCTTGCCGGGATGATCCTCGCGCAGGCGGGAGAGGGAAGGGAGAGCGCGGCGCCATTGACCAAAGTGGCCGAAGGATTGGGCTACGTTGCGCAAGCGACGAAGCTGGCTCCGGAGCGAACCGATTTCTGGCTAGATCGCGGCGTGCTGGCGTTGCGCTTGGGGCGGTTCGAGGAGGCGATCGAATGCTTTCAGCTTGTGGCCAATCACGAGCCTTCCGAACTCGCGTTCTGGGCGCTAGGAGCGGGCCACTTTGGTCTGGGACGCAACTCCCTCGCCGCCGAGGCTTGGCGCAACGCTCGGGCCGCAGCGCCCGAGGACCAGCAGATTTCGGCCGCGCTGGCGCTGGCCCGCGAGAGGAGCGGCGTTGGCGGCGCGAAGCGGGAGCGGTCGTCATCCATGGAAGAGTGGCCGGGAGCGAACGAGCGGGAGGCGGTATTGACCGACATTCCGGCCATACTCTGCGATTCGCAGATTTCTTCCGAGGCGGCGACCCTTCGGTTGCTGGAGATCTTCAGGGCGGCGGCCGAGCGGGGAGTTTCGCCGGATGAAATGTCGGCATTGGCTCCCCGTCGCGCGTTGCTGGCTCACCAGCCGTGGTTCGGCCTCGATGCGAGCAAGACCGTGCGCGAGGGGCTTCGCCAAGGATGGCTTGTCGTGTTGCTCGGCGACCAGTTCGCGCCGGCAGGGGAATGTTCGTGGGCAATCACGCGAGAGAACTTCCGAGTGCTCAGCCATCGCGGAATATCTCTGTGGAATGTCTGCCGTTACCAACTCTCGCTTTCGTTGTGCAAGATGCCGGATGCGATCGAACCGGAGGCGCCCAATGATCGGCTGGCGCTCGAGGGACTCTACACCTACGCGGTGGCCCTGATCGACGCCGCGGTGCGGATGGTGGAGATCTACGATCCTGAAACCATCGTCATTGCGCAGGGATACAACGTGGTGTCTGCCGTGCTTCGCGAGATTGCGATCCGGCAAGGACGGCGGGTGGTGGCGTTGGAGAATACGTTCAATCGCGAACGGCTGCTCTGGGATGACATCTCGGGGATCGCGGTGAATCAGAATCTCTCCCGCAACTACTATTGGCGCTACCGCGACCAGGTTGTTGCGCAGACGGCGGACGCCACGGTGAACGCGTTTTTGCAACGCATGCCGGCGTTGAAGTCGGCGGATCATTCGAGCCCGGCGGAATCTCCGCCGGTCGAGCGGGCGGAGCATGTGCCGACGATCGTGTATCTCGCGCAAGTGGGGCTCGATTCGTCGGTGATGTTTGGGCTTTCGCGGTTCGCATCCCAGGTGGACGTGATCATGGCGTTGATGCGCCATGCCATAGCACGGAATCAACAGCTCCTGGTGAAGCTGCATCCCAAGGAGAGTCGACCGGCCGAAGAAATCGGGGACCTTCCCCGCAAATTCACCGCGCACGTCCTGTATCACTTCCCTGGATATGCGGCGCTGGCCGAACAGTTGGGCAACCGCCTTTTGATCGATACCGAAAATCGTTATTCCACCCACGAGTGGATCAAAAGCGCCGATGTGTGCGTAACCATCAATTCGCAGGCCGGTCTCGAGGCCGCGGTGCTGGGCAAGGAGGTGGTGCTTTGCGGAGATGCATTTTACGGCGGCCTGGGCTTCACCCACGAGGCGCAGGACGCGGCGTCGCTCTCGTTTTGCCTCGATCGCATACTCCGCCAGGAGGTGAGGTGCAATGACGGTGTCAACTGTCGCAAGTTCTTCCATATCTTCACCGAACTTTACTGCGTGCCGAAAACGGAGAAGGACCTTGTGTCCCTGATGGCGGGGCGTCCGGCATTGTCGCGCATGGATGCCTGCACGTCCGACCGTCGAGCGTCTTCGAAGCAGGAGGCGGCCTAACTTTCTATCCATGTATATCATCGCTTTCACGACCAACTTCAGACTGCTCGACAACTACTCGGATGCCCTGCGGCTCGTGAGCCAACGCGGCGGTCGCGTCGAGGTGATCGCCATGCCGTGGCTCGGCGATCCTTCATCCGATGACGTCCCGGCCGGATGTGATTTTCCGGTGCGTTTCCGTCGTCCATTTCTGGACTTCGGGGAGGAGGCGGTCGCGCGACCGGCGCTGTTGAAGATTGCGGAAGAGATCACCCGAGCGGATCCCGATTTTGTGCTGCTTTGCAACATGCAGAGCTATCCGTCCAGCGCTCTATATTCGGCGCTGAAGGAAGCCGGATTCCGCGGCAAAGTGGTCGGTTTGCAGCATGGGCTGCATCAACTTTGGAACGAATATAATTCCAATTTCTGCGCCGATTATGTCTTTTGTTTCGGCAAGCGGCATGTTGAGCGATTGGATCCCGGGTTGAGATCGCGAGCCTTTGCCGTTGGATTACCGAAACTGGACAGGCTGCGCAACCTGCCGACGACGAACGGAGGCTACGTGCTGTTTCTGCCGCAGGGCACGCCCGAGCCTGAAATACTAAACCCGCTGCTCACCGCTTACGAAAAGGTGTTCGGGATGCCGGTGGTGATACACGATCACCCACGCTTCCCGCGCAAGTATCGGCACACGTCGCGGTTTCCTTTGCCGCCCGTGCTGTCGGACAGCAAGGGCTGGACGGTAATCGACTATATAAAACACGCCAACCTTGCGATCACGTTGCATTCAACGGCGGCGATCGAGGCGCTCTATCTCGGAAAGGAAGTGCTCATTCTTCCGAACGCCGGTATGGAGGCGTTCCAGAACTATCCCGGGATCGTCGATGGTTTTCTGCCGGCGGCGATGAGAGATGCCGTGATCCAAAGCCGACGGAAACGCGGCGACGTTACCAAGTTCTTGAACGAGGTAATCGGCGGCATCCGTTTCGACCATGCCGAGCGAGTCTATATCGCTTTGTTCGCCTTGATGCATCAGTCGAGGTGGGACGAGACGCCGGGAGAGGGGCAGGAGAGCATTAAGGCGGTGTCAGGCTTTCCGCTTCCGCTGGTGAGGACTCGAGCGGCCTTGGCGCGCTTGGTCCCGCGAGGCGGCGTTGCGGCGGAACTCGGCGTCGCACAAGGCTACTTTTCCGACGAACTGCTGCGAGAGAGGCCGGATTTCAGTTTGTATTCAGTGGATCGATGGGCGGGCGATCGCGGTCATGACGATGAACAGTTCAATGCCGCGAAGGCGCTGTTGGCGCGCCACGGAGCGAGGAGTGTGGTCGTGAAGAAAACCTTCGACGAAGCTCTGGCGGACTTTGCCCCCGAGTCGTTGGACCTTGTTTACATCGATGGTTATGCGCACACGGGCCAAGACAGTGGCAACACGCTGCGACGCTGGTGGAGCCGCGTAAAGCCGGGGGGAGTTTTCGCCGGCCATGACTATCACCCCAAGTGGGGGCCGACGATTGACGCGGTCGACGCCTTTTGCCGCGAGCGGGGGTTGTCGTTCCGGCTCACGATTGAAGACGAGTTTCCGAGTTGGTATGTGCAGAAACCGCTCCACGGAGGAACGGGGGCACTGGAGTCAGCCGCCTGATTGGGAGCAAAAGTCGATCCCATCCATGATTTCCCCGGATCTTGAAACGCTTCCCTCACGGCGCATCGGCGAGCCCCGTCGCGCTTCGCCCGCCGTGCGCATGCGCCCGTTACGGATCAACTTCCCGATGCATCTCCTGGCGGAGCCGGCTCCGAATTTCCTTTCAGAGGACGGAGATCGTGACCGAAAGTGGAGTCAGATAGATCGGAAGGCGCCTTTCGTTCTTTTACAGCAAACGCTGACGAAACCGGGGCACAAGGTGGGGGAGTTTGCGCCGGACCAGTGCGACCTGAGCATCATCTGGTCGGCGCGTCGCCTGCAGGAATGCGGAGCCGAAAAGTCCATCGTCATGGAGGTGGGGTGGCTTCCGCGATCCACGTATCAGATCAGTCCCACTGGTTCGAATCACTTGGCCCATTTCTCTCGCGACTATCAGTTTGAAGAGCTGAGCCGCGAGGAGGAGCGGTTCATTGTCGAGTATGCGAAGCGTTTGAGGAAAGTCTATGAGCGGCTGGTCAATCCGGAGCGCGTGCGCCAGTTGCGTCGGATTATAAATCGCGATTTCGTGCTTTTCCCGCTGCAGTTGGCGAACGATCTCAACCTTCGCTTTTCCGATACGGAATTCGCGCCGCTCTATTCGGCCACGCAGAACAACAATCTAGCATTGGCGAAAGCGTGCATCGAGAAAGTGGCGGCGGCGAAGCTCCCGTTCACTGTGCTCTTCAAGCAGCACCCCATGGACTCGGTCAAAAATTTCGCCGAGCTGTTGAAAGGAGACGCGCTGGTGCTCGAAACCGCGGCCGGAGTGTCATCCTACGAACTCTTCGCGACGGGACGCTGCAAGGCCGTCATCAGCGTGAACTCCAACACGGTGCACGAGGCGGCGATATGGAATATACCGGTGATCTGTCTCGGTAAGTTGATCTGGGATGGTTCAACCCGGCTTCCGCCTTTCGCCAACGGCTTGGAATGCTTCAACGAGACCGTGGGGCAAGCACCGCTCGAGCAGCCCAAAGTGCTCAGTTATCTCAATCATCTGGTTAAGCACCAATGGGTGCTCACCGATTTTCAGAATCCGCTGATGGTGGAGGAGCTGTTGCGAACGCAAGGAAGGTGCATGCCATTCACGCTCCGCCGGGATTGTGGATTGCCGCATGGCACCGGTCTATTGTCGGTATGACGGCCTCTTCGACCCTCTCCCCTGCGCCAGGCTGTATCGATACTTCGGATCGAGAGATGGATCCGCGGGCAATTCTGTCCCCGCGGCGTCTCGATGTGGTGGTCAAGTATCTCTTTTTCTTGGCGCTTATAGAGAACAGGGACGTGGCGATCTACGAGAAGCTTTATCGCAAGCATATCGAGCTTCGCACCGGAGGAGCGGAAAAAAGAGATGCCAGCAACGGCCGTTTGTCGGAAAAGCGGTCGGTAGACGACTACGTCGCCGCATGCCATGCGTTGCTGCATTCGATGCGCACGAATGGATTCCAAGACAAGCATGCTATTCCCCTGGGCGTTGATGGTTCGTTGTTGAACGGTGCCCATCGTCTGGCGTGCGCTCTGGCTTTGGGTCTGCGGATTGCGGTCGAGCGGATGCCGATGTCCGGGCCGGGATGGGGATTCGACTGGTTTGTCCAGCGGGAGTTCTCGGCCGCCGAACTTTCACTGGTGTTAGGTGGATGGTGCACGTTGCTCCCCGAAAAAACCACCTGCTTCATCTTGTGGGCGGCCGTTGAACCGCAGTGGCGGGCTTTGCAGTCGGCGCTGGGGCAGATCTTCGATTTTGTCGGGGCGGTCGATTTCGAATTCTCGGAGCGTGTTCACTACGCATCCGTGATCCAGGACATCTATAGCTTCGAGACGACGAGAGCGGTGTTGCCGAGTATCGATCGAAAGATTGCCGAACTGGAATTGTTTGCTCCGAAGTTCCGAATGGTCGTTTTAAGAAATCGATCTGATACTCTCACCACCTCCATCGTAACAAAACAGACGAAGCAGCATTTGCGGAAGGCGCTGCATGGACGGATCGCTGAGGAAAAATTTGTCACCTGCCATTCTTCCGACTCCACGCCGGAGCTCCAATATCTTTCGCGGGTATTACTGGATCCCAGGAATACAAGGTGGTTTCCCTACCGATCGAGGAGTATGCCGCGGTTGGAAATGTTGCGCTGGGTGGAATCGTTGAAGATCGAAATGTCGAAGCGGGGGATTCCCATCGAGGATTGTTGTGTCGTGGGAAGCTCAACGCTTGAGGTATTCGGGATTCGGAACTCCACCGACCTGGATTTCACTCTGAAATCGAAATGGCGATATGAGAAATTCAATTCCGGTATAACAAAGGTAAACGAGATGCTGGATGTGGTCACGGCAGGCTATCACCGTGTCCACGCGCCACGCGTTGCGGTGTCGGACGACGAGCTGGTGGCGGATTCGCGTCACCACTTCCTTTTTCGAGGGGTGAAGTTCGCCAATCTCAACATCGTCGCGGACCGAAAAGACTTCTCTCGCCGGCCGAAAGACGTCGCTGATGTGCAGCTTATTACTCCGGTGCTTGAAGATTGGAGGGGGCGGTTAGGCTCTTGATGTGCGTAATATAAAAGCCAAACAATCGCGCGCTCGGTGCCCTGTAACAAGATGATATGAATTCGGTGTCGGACAGCACTTCAAACGGCATTTTTCAAAAGCGGAGCGGCCACCAATGAAGCGCGTGCGCATCTGCTACTACAACACCTGGGCAAGGAATTTCGAGTTGGCGGAGGAGTATGTGCGGCGGGCGGCGACGATGGATCTGGCGCCGATGGTGGCGCGGCCGGACGATCCCAAGCTCATGCGGTGGGGACGGCTCGACTGCGATTGGTATGCGGAAAACGCACGTTGCTTCATGTCCATTCAGCACGAGGGAATCGAGTTCCTGCCGGCCTATGTGAGCGGGGCGCTCGGGTTGCTCGATTTTGCGAAGCTGCCGCGCGAGCCGGGGGAGGAACGCTGGCTCATCACGATGGGACAACAGCCGCAGAGTCTCGGGGTGAACGCGGGAAAGGTGTTCGCGCTGATGGCGAAGGTCGGCGTGCGGCACTGTTACTATGCGTTCGACGAAGCGAGCCGTTACATGCCGGTGTTCGGAGACATCGCGCCGTATCTGGATCTGCTCATCCACGACGAATTTCCCCTCGACGAGACGAATGCGGCGCGGCTGAAACTCGGGTGCCGCACAATCCATCGGAGCTGGGTGGCGAATGTCGTGCCGTTTTCGCTGCCGTTTAATGAAAAGCCGGAAGAGAAGATCTTGTTTCTCGGGTCGCCGCTGGGCTTGAGCGAGCATCGGAAGCGGCAGATCGCGTTTTTGCAGGAGCGGTTCCAGGACAAGTTCTGCCCGAGCTACGACCATTCGCCGGCGGCGAACGAGCGTGTGAAGTTGAATCGTTTCAAGGTCGCGCTGTGTCCGGAGGGACGGAAGTTTGTGACGCCGGCGATGGCGAAGACGCACACCGACCGACCGTTTTGGTCGGGGTGTCTGGGCCTCGTGGTGGTGAGCGAGGATTCGAAGATCGGCGGGCGCTTGCAGGAGCTGCACGAGCAGGAGCTGATCCTGCGGTATCCGTATGGAGATTTGGATACGCTCGTCGCGCAGTGCGAGCGCGGGCTTGCGATGTCGGTGGAGGAGCGACGTCGCAGTTACGAGCACTTCAACCGGCGCGAGACGGTGGGGACGGTCGTGGCGGAAGCGATCGCGACAATGTGAAGGAATCGGGGCGACGGGCGCGGCGCGGCGGCCGTCCGCGGCTAGCGGAAAGCGAGCGCGGAGAGTTGGTCGAGCTCGTCGAGGAGAACGTGCCAGGAGGCAGGATCGGGTTCGATCGGCGGCGCGAGGTGAGGGGCGAGTTTCAGCGAGAAGGTGCCGAAGATGCGCGCGAAGGTCTGGTCGGCGAGAAGTTGGCGGAAGGAGGTTGCGACGGCTTCGGGCGTGCGGTTCTCGAGGAGGCGCCGGAGTTCGGCGGACTTGGTGCGGCCGAACGTCGCCGCGAGACGCACGCGATTGCGCGCGGCCAGGAGAACGGCTTCCGGGACTGGAGCGGGCGAGGGGAGCGTTGCGAGAAGATGGGATTTGTCGGCTGACGAGGCAGCGGAGCTCGAATGTTCGTGAGCTTTGCGGCGATGCGGAGTGGAGGATTTTTTTGCGCGCACGATTTGGACGGACGAACAGCCGAGGAAGCGAGCGAGCGTGCCGGCGGTGGCGGCCGGGTTGTCGGTGACGGCGACCGGCGGTGCGGCGATGCCCTGGGTGGCGAGCCACTCGATGGTCGGGTGATGATTCGAGAGATAGTAGCGCTCGGCGTCGGGGAACGCGGTTTGCCAGGCAGGATGACTTTGCGGAGAGAGGATCACGCGGGCGGGAGCGGCCTCCGCGAGGGGTGGTTCGGGCGGGCGCGAGGGATCGAGCGCGAGCGCGAAATCGGCGGCAACGCCCTGGCGGGCAAGCGCGGGCAGCGCGGCGTCGACGGCGAAGACGATGGTTCGCGCGGCTTGCGAGGCGAGGGCGCGCGGGAGGCCGGCTGCGTCGGCGCAGACGATGGCGGGCAGGCCGTGCAGGGCGTCGGCCCAAGTGGAAGGGATGCGGCGGGTGGCGTAATCGGAGATGTTTTCGAAGACGTATTTCTGCCAGAGGAAGCCGTCCTTTTGACGGGCGACGCGGCAGTGGTGGTGGCTTTCGAGCGTCGTCTCGAGTTCGGCGAGCGCGCGGCGGTAGGCGTCGGAGTGCTGCGTGAGGATGATGTCGCTGACGAAGATCGACGGCAGGTGGCGAGGGTCGCGGCGGAGAAATTGTTCGACGGCGGAGCGGGGCGGTTCGTCGACGATGGCCGTTTCGATCGCGTGGCGCGGGAGGACGGGACGGGCGCGCTGGACGTTGTCGCGGTCGGTCAGCCAGAGCAGATGGCGAAACGGCTGGAGACGGGAGCGGTCGAGGGCGAGCGCGTCGCCGACGAGCACGCAGGTGGTGGCGCCAGGGAAAGGTTTTTCGAGCAGAAGTCGGGACATGAAGCAGCAGCGTCGCACGCGAGTTGTGTGAACGATGCGGCGCTTATTGTTAGTTATCGGCTCGAAGGACGATTGGTTGAGCCGGGCGGTTGCGAAGGGGGAGAGGAAGATTCGCAGGATCGTAAAGTGGCGGGGACGGGAGAAAATGCGAAGGCCCCGGGGTTGAAGCCGGGGCCTTGTGCACTACTGCAATCACAACGGACTGACTGCTTGGCCGGGTATCCACTTTCGCATGACGCGAGAGCGGACTGTTTTTCCAACTACCCGACAACCTCGTGCCGGGGCCTCCGCAGGGATTGCGGCTGGTTCGCCATTGCCTGGCCGCCGCGCGATACGGCGGCCAGGAGGGCGATTCAGGGCAATCCCTGAGCGGAGATTACGTTACTGGAGCAGACGGAGCGCCGACTGAGCGCTCTGGTTCGCCTGCGACAGCATCGCGGTGCCGGCTTGCACGAGAGTATTCCAGCGGGCGAGCTGGGTGGACTCCTGTGCGACGTCGACGTCCACAATGCGGCTGGAGGCGGCCTCCAGGTTGGCCTTGTTGACCGTGAGCAACTCGGCGGCGAAGCCGAGGCGGCTCTGTTCGGCACCGTTCTCGGCGCGCATCGTCGCGACGTTCTGGATGGCGGTGGTGATATCATCGAGGTCGAAGTCGTCCGAGCCGAGGCTCGTCACACCCGAATCGATGATGGCGCCAATACCTTTCGTGCTGTCGGCGAGGTCACGTCCCTGGATCGTAACGGCCGACGCCGAGGAGGCGTTTTCGGTGACGTTGACGGTCAGGTTGTTCGATCCGAACAGATCGACACCGTTGAACTCTTCGGCGGTGATCGCTTCGAGTTGCTTCTGCAGCGCATTGAACTCGGAGTCGTAGTTCGCGAGGTCGTCGTCGTTCTTCGTGGGGTCCGCGTAGAGCGTTTTGAGTTCGCTCATGCGGTCCAGAATCTTGCCGGTGACCTTGAGGGCACCGTCCTGGGTCTGCAGGTAAGACGTCGCGTTGCCGATGTTGGTCGCAACGGCGCCCTGACGGACGGCCGCGGCAGACAGTTTCATCGACACCGCGAGACCGCCGGCATCATCGGACGGATTCACGATCTTCGAGCCGCTGGAGAGCCGGTTGAGGCTCCGCTGCAACGAGGTGTTGCTGGCGGCGAGGTTGTTCGCCGCAACGGTCGCGGCGTAGTTGGTATTAATCACGACTGGCATGGTCTATCCTTGATCTTAATCTGCGACTATCCGTCGTCGCCACGAGCCCTGATAGTCGGCGTGGGCCGCGCCGTTCGAGGCGAATGCCTCAAAGGGATTTGCGCTGCTGCTGCGCAAGGGGGAATGGGGGAGGTTCAAGGACTAGCTTCGGGCCCCACAGATTCAGACAACCGCGTGAGAATCTCTGCGTCGCGCAGGCGGGTCACTACTCCGTCCGCGCGGTGGGCAAGGAAGCTATTCCAGATTACTGGAGCAGCTTGAGTGCGGTCTGCGCACTCTGGTTGGCCTGGGTGAGCATCGCAGTGCCGGATTGCACGAGGACGTTCCATCGTGCGAGCTGGGTGGATTCCTGCGCGACGTCGACGTCGACAATCCGACTCGAGGCGGACTCGAGGTTGGCTTTGTTGACGGTGAGCAGTTCGGCAGCGAAGCCGAGGCGGCTCTGTTCGGCGCCGTTTTGGGCGCGCATCGTCGCGACATTCTGAATCGCGTCTGTGATGTCTTCGAGATCGAAGTCGGTGGAGCCGAGGCTGGTGACACCCACGTCAATCAGTGCACCGATGCCCTTGGCAGCGTCCGCCAAGTCGCGACTTTGGATCGTGACGGCGGAGGCGGTGGCGCCGTCCGCAGTGACGGAAACCACAAGATCGTTGGAGCCGAAGAGGGCGACGCCGTTGAATTCTTCGTTGGTCAGCGCCTCGAGCTGGTCCTGCAGCGCGGTGAACTCCGCGTCGTAGTTGGCGAGGTCGTCGGCATTCTTCGTCGGATCCATGTAGAGCGTTTTGAGCTCGCCCATGCGATCGAGGACTTTTCCGGCCACCTTGAGCACACCGTCCTGCGTTTGCAGATACGAGCTGGCATTGCCGATGTTGGTCGCGACCGCGCCCTGACGGACGGCGGCGGCGGACAACTTCATCGAGACGGCGAGGCCGCCAGCATCGTCGGCGGGATTCACGATTTTCGAGCCGCTGGAGAGCCGGTTGAGGCTCCGCTGCAACGAAGTGTTGGAAGCGGCGAGGTTGTTCGCGGCAACGGTAGCCGCGAAGTTGGTGTTGATGACAACAGGCATGGTATCTTCCTTGATTCCTAACTGCGACGTCCGTGTCGCATTCGGATCGAGTGGGGTCGGCTCTCGATCTCGCCGGTCACAACCCTTGTTGCGACGGGGCCTGATATCGGGTCGGGTCAAGTTCCATTTAGCGGAATTATCGAAAATTTCCGCGTGCTAAAGTTTGGGCGAAAACGGCCGATACCACCTGTTGCTTCATTCCATTCACCCACCATGGCCGGCATCTCCGTATCAGGCTTAATCGACAACTCCTTCGACTGGCAGTCGGTGGTGGAGCAACTGGTCACGATCGAGAAGATGCCGATCGCGCGCCTGCAGAACGAGCAGGCGGCGAACAACGACAAGCTCGCGAGCCTGGGCGCGCTGAACAGCCTGCTGTCGGATCTCTCGGCCTCGGTGGTGGATCTTCGTTCCACGACGCTCTTCAAGAGCCGCACGGCGACGTCGAGCACGAGCGGATCGACGTGGTCGCTCACGGCCTCGAGCGGGGCGACGCAGGGCAGTTTCACGATTGCGGTGTCGCAGCTCGCGACGGCGTCGAAACGCGTGGGCGCGAGCGGAGTGTCGAGTCCGTTGAACGCCACCAACGACGTGTCGGGCACGACAATCGCGACGCTCGCCACCTCGACGGCGATCACCGAGGGCAATTTCACGGTGAACGGAAAGACGATCTCCGTCGCGCTCACCGATTCGCTCCAGGATGTGTTCGACCGGATTTCGACGGAGACGGGCGGGGCGGTGACGGCGTCCTACGATGCGGCGACGGACAAGGTGACGCTTTCAAGCGCGGGCGAGATCGAACTCGGCGCGGTCAACGACTCCAGCAATTTTCTCTCGGCGCTGCAGCTCGCGAACAACGGCACCGGCACGATCGCGAGCTCCGGCAAGCTCGGTTCGGCCTCGCTCACCGCGACGCTCGCGGAATCCCGGCTGGCCGGTTCGCTCAACGCGGACGTCGACGGCAATGGCAGCTTTTCGATCAACGGCGTGACGATCGACTACAACGTCAACACCGACACGCTGCGCGGGATTCTCACCAAGATCAACAAGTCGGCGGCCGGCGTGACGGCCACCTACGATGCGGCGAACGACCGGTTCTTGCTGACGAACAACGCCACGGGCGACACGGGCATCGGCGCCAACGAAGTTTCCGGCGGCTTGCTCGATGCGATGGGATTGACCGGCGGTTCCACGCTGCAGCGGGGGAACGACGCGAAGTTCACCGTCAACGGGGGCGAGACGATCACGAGCAAGAGCAATACGCTCACGTCGACGGCACACGGGATCACGGGGCTCACGATCAAGGCCGATTCCGCAACGACGCAGACGATCACGGTGGAAGCCGACACGGCGAAGATGAAAGGCGCGCTGGAGGACTTCATCGAGAAGTTCAACCTCGTGCAGAGCTTCATCGAAACGGAGACGGCGATCTCGACGACGGCGGACGGCCGCGTGACGAAGGCGACGCTCGGCGGAAATCAGGAAGTGGAGCGTTGGGCTACGAAGCTACGCACGCTGGCGTTTGGCGCGATTTCCGGATTGAGCTCCTCGATGTCGCGCATCTCGGATCTCGGCATCGATTTCGACTCGATCAGCTCGCAGTTGAAGATCAAGGACGCGGCGAAGCTCGAGACGATGCTCAGCGAAAACAGCGACGACATCGCGACGTTTTTCGCCGACACCTCGACGGGCTTCGCGCAGCAGTTTTCGACGTATCTGACGGATCTGCTGAAGACGAAGTCGGGTCCGCTCGCGGCGCAAAACGCCACGCTAATCAAGCAGAACACCAATCTTCAGACGCAGATCGATGCGTTGAACCGGCGCGCGGAGAACCAGCGCACGCTCCTGATGAACGCCTTCCTCGCGATGCAGGACGCGCAGTCGACGGCGGCCAGCCAGCAGAAAAGTATCGAGGACATGTTCTTTAAGAAGAACAATAACTCGTGATGAAGTCGTCGCCGTTCGCTTTCGTCCGCCGTTGCGCTCTGCTGGCCGCCGTGGTGGCCTTCGCGGGCTGCATGCATCCGCCGGCGCACGACAGTGCGCGCGTGGGGCCCTTCCGCACGCCGGGCAACGTGGCTGGCGAGGCGCAATTGCCGGAGACGCTGCGTCGGGTGGTATTGCTGCCGATCGCGGGAGGTTCGGTGGCGGACGAGGAGAGCACGTCGGCGCTGACGCCGGTCTTCGCCGCGGAACTGCAGAAGCAGAACCGTTTCGAGGTGGTCACGCTGACGCGCGAGGATCTGCTGCGGCGTTTCCGTCGTGCGGAGGTGCTGTCGACTGCGGCGCTGCCCCATGATTTTCTGGCGAAACTGCGCCGCGACCTCGCGGTCGATGGCGTGATGTTCGTCGATCTGACCGTTTATCAACCCTATCGTCCGCTGACGATCGGCGTGCGGGCGAAGCTGGCGACCGCGGAGGACGATGTGCGGCTGTTGTGGTCTTACGACAATGTCTTTGCGGCGTCGGATCCGGCGATCGCGAACAGCGCGCGGCGGCATTTCATCGATTCGGATCGGGGCGGCGTGCCGGCGGATTTGACGCCCGGCGTGCTGCATTCGCCGTCGAAATTCGGGCAGTATGTCGCGGCGCAGGTGTTCGCGACGGTGCCGCCGGTTTACACCCCGCCGCCGCCGCCCGAAACGAATGCGAAGCGGCGCTAAAGTCTTTCTGGCGCGGACCGATAACTTGCTTCAGCAACAACGGCGTTCCCTGTAATTGACCTCAGAGGCTGACCGTTTCGTTTCACGAAACCCAATGATCAATTCCACGACATCAACCGACCGGGCGGTCCACGCGGAGAACGTGGCGGCCGCCGGCCAGGCTACGCCTCGTCCGCCCGCTCCGCGGCGGGACCAACTGTCGACCGACAGCGCTGAATTTCTGCGTGCCGAACTTCAACGCCAGCCCGAGATCCGCCCCGACGTGGTGGAGCGGGCTCGCGCGCTCGCGGCGGATCCGAACTATCCCTCGCGCGAAGTGTTGAGCAAAGTGGGCGAGATCATTCTGCGCTCGCCCGACCTGAGCGAAGCCGAAGCCTAAGCTCCCATGGTCGCCAACGGCTACGTGAAGGCCTACCGCGCGAACGCGGTGCTCACCGCGAGTCCAGGGCAGTTGGTCCTCATGCTTTACGACGGGGCGTTGAAGGCGATGGCCATTGCGGTCGAGGCGTTCGACCGGCCGGAGACGGACACGCGCCGCATCGAGGTGATCAACCACCAGCTCCAGAAGGCGCAGAACATCATCGTCGAACTCCAGAGCGGGCTGAATTTGCAAGCGGGCGGCGAGTTTGCCGAGACGCTTTACCGGCTCTACGACTATCACACCCGCCGCCTCTTCGAGGCGAATTTGCGGAAGGACGTGGCGATCGTCCACGAAGTCGAGGAGCTCGTGCGGTCGCTGCGCGACGCGTGGGCCGAGATGCTGAGCAAGCAGGAGACGGCGCCCGCGGAAGGACTCCGCGGCGTGGCCTGAGGTCGCGATGAAGCAAAGCCCGCGGGAGCGTTTTCACCGGTTGCTCGGCGCGTTGGACGAGCTGATTTCGCAGGAGGCGAACAACGTCGCGGACGGCGATTTCGAAGCCGTGGCGGCGGTGCAACGACGGGCGGCGCCCGTGGTGGAGGAGATCGCGGCGCTGGCGCCGGAGGTCGACAACGACATCGCGCGTGCGCGGGTGGCGGCGCTGCTCGCGCGCCGGCAGCACAACATCGATTTGATCGGGGCGCAGCTCGAGACAGCGCGGAGCGAATTGATGGCGGTGCAGGAAAGTGTTTCGCGTCTGGGACGCATCGCGCCGGCGTATGGCCGGGCGGAAGGCGGGGCGCGTGGCGGGATGTCGCGGTTGAACGCGACGGGGTGAGTCGCTTGCGGGAATAGCCGCGAAGGTGGTTTCGACAATCGCCCGACAATCGTCTGCAAGCAGGCTCCTACATGGGCGGAGTGAGGCGGGGCGTCGCACGACAGCCAAAAAAAAAGCGGCGGGGGTAAGCCGCCGCGGAAAGAAGGAGAGATATTGAACCGCGATCAGCCGACGGCGGCGATGCGCTCTTCTTCGAGGGCGGGAGCGGACACGGTTGCGACCGCGGGCGGGCCGGCGAGCCAGGCGGAGGCGACGCGGCCGGCCTCGAGTTTCCAATTGAGCGTGGGCGTGTCGTAAACGGAGAGCATGGTGCCGGCGGACGAGCCTTCCCAGTTGAGCGTCGCCTTGAGGCAGAAGGAGCCGTTGGCGAGGGCGAAATACTGGAGGAGCACGGTGCCGGCGGGCAGGGCGCTGTCGGGCTCGCGGAGATTCAGCGTGAGCCGGCCGAGGCCGGTTTTGAAATTAACGATCCGGCTGCTCTCCCAGATGGCGTCGTCTCCGGCGTTGGCTTCGAGGCGAATGGCGCGTTCGACGTCGGTAAGAAAGGAAAGCAGGCGCATGGCGAAGAAGTGGAGAAACGCGGCGAAAAGGAGCCGCGGAGGCCTCCATCGGCCGACGGCACAAAAAGTTGAGAGAAATGTTTAACTTTTCTCGCGGCGAGCCGATGGTCCCCGGCGATGCTTTCTTCGGCCGCTCTTTTTCCCAGCCTGGAGCCGGCTGCCGCCGAGGCTCCGGCGACGCGCGACGCCTTGGTGTTGTTGGTCGAGGACGAGGACCCGCTCGCGGACCTGCTGACGACGCTGTTGTCGCGGATGAAAGTGCGGGTGGTGCGGGCCGCGGACGGAGCGCAGGCGTTGAAGCTGTTCGAAGAGCACCGGGCGTCGATCTCGCTGGCGTTCGTGGATTGTCATCTGCCGGATACGGGCGGCGCGGAGCTGTGCCGGGATTTGCGCGGGACGGCGCCGGGACTGCCGCTGCTGCTGACGAGCGGACGCGATCAACGGGTGCTGGAAGCGCAGTTGGCGGCGGGCGGACCGTGTCAATTTTTGCCTAAACCGTATATGCCCGGTGACGTAATGCGCAGAGTGTCCGCACTCTTGTCGCCGGGCGGTTGAGCGGGGCGGAACATTTGTTTGAACTGAGTCGCGCGGCCTGTCTTATTTCGCGGTCCAGCCTTTCGCCGTCGCGGGAGGGAAGTCGTCGAATGCACCGCCCGATTTGAAATGTCTTTCGAGAAGATACTGATCGTCGAGGACGAGCTCGTTGTCCGCAATCTGCTCCAAAGCATTTTCCAGCGTCACAAACTGCCGGTCACCACGGCGAACAATCTGGCGGAGGCGAAGGCGATCCTCGATCGGGAGCAGTTCGACTTGATGATGCTCGACATCCGGCTGCCGGATGGCGACGGGCAGAAATTCCTCGAGTATGTGTCGGCGCTGCCGGAGCGGCCGCTGGTTGTAATGGTTACTGGATACGGCACGATCGAGTCGGCCGTGGCATGCATGCGTGCGGGGGCGTTCGACTATGTGTTGAAGCCGTTTTCGCCGAGCCAGATCGACGTGATCCTGAAAAAGGCGCAGTCGTATCGGCAGTTGTTGAAGGTCAGCCGGCTGTTGAGCGACGACCCGGAGGACGAGGACGGCACGCTGGTCGGGCGCAGTCCGGCGATGATGCGACTGCGGCAGTTGATCGAGCGGGTGGCGCCGACGGATGCGACGGTGCTCGTGACAGGCGAGAGCGGGACGGGCAAGGAGATGGTGGCGCGCGAGTTCTACCGGCGGAGTCCGCGGCGCGGGCATCCGTTCATCAAAATGAACTGCGCGGCGATCTCGGAGAATCTGATCGAGAGCGAGTTTTTTGGGCACGAGCGCGGAGCGTTCACCGGAGCGACGGAGCGGCGCGAGGGACGTTTCGAGCTGGCGAATCACGGCACGCTGCTGCTCGACGAAGTGAGCGAGATCCCGGCGAACCTGCAGGCGAAGCTGCTGCGGGTGTTGCAGGAGCGGGAATTCGAGCGCGTGGGAGGGAGCCGGACGATCAAGGTCAACGTGCGGATCATCGCGACGTCGAATCGCGATCTGTTGAAGCACGTGGAGAAGGGCGATTTTCGGCAGGATCTTTATTACCGGCTGAACGTGTTTCCGGTGCATGTGCCGCCGTTGCGAGACCGGCCCGAGGACGTGTTGCTGCTGGCGGAGCACTTCCTGCGGCGGTTCGTGCGGAAGCACGGCGTGAAAGTCACGGGCTTTTCGGAGTCGGCGCGGGCGGCGCTGCAGGCGTATCGCTGGCCGGGCAACGTGCGCGAATTGCAGAACACGATCGAGCGTGCGGTGATTTTGTCGGAAGCGGGCCGGCCGGTGAGCACGGGGGCGCTGGGCTTGCCGGGCGATCTGACACTCGTGAGCCAGCCGCCGTTTCCGCTGGGCGAGCCGGGCGCGGCGGAGGTGCCGGCGCCGACAGCGGTGGCGCCGGTGGAGTTGCCGGCGGTCGAACCGGCGGTGCCGGTGACGAACGAGAACGGCCAGGTTTTGCGGTTGGACGAGCTCGAGAAGCAGGCCATCCGGGCGGCGTTGCGGCAGACGGGCGGCAATCGCACGCAGGCGGCGGCGGAGCTCGGCATCAGCATTCGCACGCTGCGCAACAAGCTGCAGGAGTATCGCGAGGCGGGTGATCCGATCGACGCGGACCTGGCGTCGATCGACGGCTGAGGCGGCGGCGGGCGGCTTCGCCGGACGCGGGCCGGGGGCGGATTGGCGGGTGGTGAAGGCGCGGAAAAACACCCGGCCGGCTCGGGGCGGGCGTTTTCCGCAAGGATCCTGTTAAACCTGGCGGGGTTTGCGCCGATAGCAGCGGGGAGCAACGCATTTCGCCCCTACATCATGCCTGCCGCCGAGCAAATTACCGCCGTTCAGATCAAGGAGAACATCGCGCGCGCCGTGACGGACGTGTTCAAGACCATGCTCGGCCGTGAGCCGAAGCTGACGCCGGTCAATGGCGCGGATCTTGACCAAGTCTGGCCGGTGCAGTCGCCGCTGGCGGATAATCCGCGTCCGCACGTGGTCGGCACGGTGGGCTTCATCGGCGAGGCCAACGGCCTGATTTATCTGTATCTGGATCTTGGATTCGCGCGGCACTGCACGTGTCACCTGCTCGGCATGACCGAGGACGAGTTGAGCGAGGCGGGCGACGAGGTGATCAACGACGCGATCGGCGAGCTCACGAACATGACCGTGGGCAGCTTCAAGAACGGGCTCTGTGACGCGGGTTACACCTGCAAGCTTACGATCCCGTCGATTCTGCACGGCAGCAATTTCACCATCGAGCCGATCAGTTCGGTGACGCGGCACATCTACCACTTCGATTGCTCCGGCCACAAGATCATCGCGGACATTCTGATGAAGCAGGACGAATAAACTCCCCCTTCTTTTCACACACCATGCGCTACAAGATTCTCACCGTGGACGATTCGAAGACCGTCCGCATCATCGTCAAAAAAGCTTTCAAGTCCTACGACTGCGAAATCCTCGAGGCGGCCAACGGTGTCGAAGGCCTGGCGCTCGCGGCGAAGGAGAACCCGGATCTGATCCTCCTCGACGTGACGATGCCCGTGATGGACGGCGTCGAGATGCTCACGAAGCTCAAGGCCGATCCGGCGTTGAAGGGCATTCCGGTCATGATGCTCACGGCCGAAGGCGGTCGCGACAACGTGCTCAAGATCGCGAAGATTGGCGTGCGCGATTATCTCGTGAAGCCCTTCAAGGAGGACGTGCTGATCGAGAAGGCGGGCCGCATCATCGACCTGAAGCCGCTGTCGGAGACGCCGGCGAAGGCCAAGTCGATTTTCGATCCGGCGGACATCCTCATCGTCGAGGACAAGCCGGCCATCATCCAACAGATCCAGGAAGGCCTGAAGCACACGCCGTGGAAGATTCATGGGGTGAGCACGCAGGGCGAAGCGATCGACTTCTGCTCGCGCACGCCGCCGGACATGATGCTCGTGAGCCTTTCGCTGCCGGAAGAGTCGGCGTTCACGCTGTTCCGTCTGATCCGGACGAACGTCAAGACGAAATACACGCCGGTGTTCGCGCTGGTGGTGAAGACGGAAACGGCGCAGCAGCAGCAGGCGCAGACCGTCGGATTCAGCGCGATCATCACGAAGCCGATCGATCTCGGGGAACTCGAGACGAAGATGGCGAAGGCGATGAATCTCGACACGTCGCAGCGCTACTACTCGACGGAAGGCGACTGCCTGATCATGCGGTTGCCGGAGAATTGCTCGCCGGCGGTGATCGCGGAGGCGGCGACGTATTTGAAGCCGAAGTTCGCCGAGGCGGTGGACGCCGGTCACAACAAAGTCGTGATCGACATCCATCAGATCCGCTCGCTGCACATGGGCATCATCAAGCTCCTCTTCCAGGCGATGCAGACCTGCCGCGAGCTCGCGATGCAGTTCGCGCTCGTCGCGAATGCGCAGATCGTCGCGGAGTGTAAGGGTTTTGAGGATACGCGTTCGTGGACCTTCTACGATTCGCTGGAGGAGGCGAAGGCGAACCTGGGCAAGAGCCAGCCGGCGCTCGCGAGCGTCTGATACGAATTCCCTTTGGGGGTTAATGAAGAAGCAGCGGGCGGGCGGTGTGTGTGGCCGCCCGCCCCTTCTTTTTTCTCCCACTGGAGAAAAAAAGCCGCGCGGGAACGCGGGTGAAGGAAGATGCGGAAAACCAAGACTACGGCATCCAAATCCAAGCTGTAGCCGTTTGGCCTGTCATTCTTCGCTCCGCTCAGAATGACCAACGGACTTCGAACGCCAAGGGAGCAGGGGCGGCGAGTCCACTTACCATGCTTTAGCGCTGCGGGTTTCGCTGCTGAATTTCCGTCAGGCGGCGATCGATGTCGGCCATCTTGGCGACCAGTTGTTCTTCGACTTTCTTGCGATCGTTGCTCGAGACGATGCTGAGGCTGGCGGCGTCTTTCACGACGTTGGCGGGAAGGGTGAGGAGGCGGGTGAGGATACCCTGGTCCTTGAACGAACTCAGGTAGAGCGCGGTGATTTCGTGCGCGAGTTTGAGCGAATCCTGGGCGACAGCCTGGGTTTCCTGCAGGTTGTTGTTGAGCTGCTGGTTTCGCGCGAGTTCGGCGGTGAGGACGTTGCCGACCTGATCGGAGATGCGCTGCGAGTATTGGGCGATCGCTTCGCGCGTGAGATTCTGATCCTTCGACATTTCGGCGAGGATGGGCTGGATGCGCTCGGCCATGCGCGACGAGACCTTGTCGACCTGCTCGTTCTGCATCTGCTCGGCTTCCTCGGGGGTTTTCGGGAGGGCGTTGAACGGCTGGACCTTGCGGGCGATGGCTTCGGCGAGCGCTTCCATGCGCTCCATGTTGAGCTGTTGCAGTTCTTCGTCGGTGCGGAACATGTCGGCTTCGCGGCGCGCGATGGCGTCGCGGAGGAGTTTGTTGGTCGCCTCGATCTGCTGGCGGTTTTCCTCGGCCGCTTGACGAAGGGCATCGTTTTGTTCGCGCAGCGGCGTGAGTTCGGCCTGCTGGCGGGCGGTCATGTCGGTGACCGTCTTATGGTGCAGCCAGAACGCCGCGCCGGTGATGATGATCGCGGTGAGAAGAATCGCGGGGAACTGGTCTCGGAGTTTGGGCCACATGAGATGGAAGGGGTTGGACGAATGCTAGTAGTTGAAAGTCAGAATGCAATGGCACGTTCCGTCCGCGATTCCGGTTGTTTTTGGGGACGGTCGCGCCACGTTGCCGGCCCATGAGTCTGAATGCGGTCGAGCAACTGGTCTTCGATTATGTGCAATCCCACCCTGAGGAGAGACATTTCTGGGTGGCGAAGGTTCAATCGACTTTGCGTCACAGCAATGATGAGACGCTCGCGGCGGCGCGACTGGCTACGGACTTATGGCACTACTTCGAGGAACGGAGCGCGGTGGCGTCGCCGTTTCGCGAGCTGGCGGCGCGGCAGGGAGTGAGGCGGACGAGCATGCGGAATCTGGCGGAATATATGTTGCGACTCTGGACGGAGCCGCGACCGAAGAAGCCGCGGGCGCCGGAAGAGTTCATTCCGTGACGCGGCGTGTGCGAAATTGGCGTGCAGAATGCAGGGAGCCGTGCCGAAAGAAGGAAACAATCGAGTCCCCGCAGACTCTATCATGGACAAGCGGCACGCTTCGTGCACAGTTGCTCACAAGTTATCCACACACGATGGAAAATTCCCGCGGGGCGCTAGCCCCAAATCCGCGGTTCAGGGTGACGGCCAGAGTGAAGACCTTCGTGCTCGACACGAATGTTCTCCTGCACGACCCGCAGTCGATCTACAAATTCGAGGACAACAACCTCGCGATTCCCGTCGAAGTCCTGGAGGAGTTGGATTCGATCAAGGCGGAGCAATCGACCGAGCGCGGGCGCAACGCGCGACGCGTGCACCGGATCCTGCAGGAGCTGCTGCCGGACTCGCGGTCGATGCATGAAGGCGTCGAGCTGCCGAACGGCGGCACGCTTTCGATCATCATCAATCCCTATCTCGTCGATCCGAGCCGCACGTCGCCCGCGATGCAGCGGCTGCGCGCGATTTTGCCGGACTTGGCGAAGAAGGATAACCGCATCATCGCGGCGGCGTTGTTTGTGCAGGAGCAGTTTCCGCCGCCGACGATTTTGGTGACGAAGGACGTCAACGTGCAGCTCAAGGCGCGCGCGGTCGGACTCGAGTCGGAAGACTATCTCAACGACAAGGTTCCGGAGCCAGTGGACGAAGCGAGCTATCGCGAGATCCCGGTGTCGATCTACGAATTGCAGCGGTTTTGCTCGGAAGGGGAGTTCGAGCTGTCGGAAGAGCTGGCGCATCCGATGTATCTCAACGAATACGTGCTGCTGCGCTCGGAGGAGGGGAAGACGATGCCGGCGCGGTATTATGGCGACCGGCTCGTGCGGCGGTTGAAGTTGCCGGACTTTGTGAAGGCGCCGGGCGGCGTGCCGATTCGGGCGCGGAATTTGGAGCAGCAGTATTTTCTCGATGCGCTGCTCGATGACAGCGTGAGCATCGTGACGTGTTTTGGGAAAGCGGGCACCGGGAAGACGCTGTTGTCGATCGCGGGAGCGCTGCACCAGACGCAGGAGGAGCATTCGCGTTATGACGGCGTGTCGATCTCGCGGCCGGTGATCGCGCTCGGGAAGGACATCGGATTTTTGCCCGGCACGTTGGAAGAGAAGATGAAGCCGTGGCTGCAGCCGTATTACGATGCGCTCGAGGTGTTGATGCCGTCGAAGCCGCCGAAGGACCCGCAGTTTGCGTCGAAGAAGGTGGCGAAGAAGAAGCGCAAGAAGAGCGACGAGCACCATGTCGCGGCGATGACCGCGCCGCAGCCGAGTCATGCCTCGCAAAACGGCGGACACGGCAATGCGCCGCTCGCGAAGCCTTACGAGAGATTGTTGCGGAGCGGGATGGTGGAGATCGAGGCGCTGGCGTTCATCCGCGGGCGTTCGATTGCGCGGCGGTTCTTCATTCTCGACGAGGCGCAACAGCTCACGCCGCACGAGGCGAAGACGGTGATCACGCGCATTTCCGAAGGATCGAAGATCGTGCTGATCGGCGACCCGGCGCAGATCGACAATCCGTATGTGGATTCGCGCAGCAACGGACTCGTTTACTGTCACAACCGCATGAAAGGACAGTCGCTCGCGGCGCACGTGAAGTTGACGAAGGGCGAGCGGTCGCGACTGGCGGAACTGGCGGCGGATTTGTTGTAGGGAGCGGATCGCGAGTGGCGCGAGGTTGTGGCCTGCGCCATGGGCGGTCCAGGTGCGGGCTGAAGCACCGCACTACCGGAAGAACAGAGACGGGTTTGAGGCCGCGCGATCAGGCGAGGCGGCGCGCGGCGGCTTGGGCGCGGAGGCAGAGCTCGGCGGCTTTGAAGGCGTGCGCCTGAGTCATGGCTTTTTCGGTGCGGTTGAGGCAGTCGAGGATGAACTCGCCGAAGAAGCGGAAGCCGACCTTGCCGGCGACGTCGAGATGATGCTCGCCACGGTGATCGACGAGGTAGATGTGATCGCCGGTTTTCTCGCGGGCGACGTCGACGTATTTGCGGAGCTCGATGTAGCCCTTGGTGCCGAGGATGAGGGTGCGGCCGTCGCCCCAGGTGCTGAGACCATCGGGTGTGAACCAATCGACGCGGACGTAGTTGGACGTGCCGTTGTTGCCGACGAGCGAAGCCTCGCCGAAGTCTTCGAATTCGGGGTGATCGGGATTGGCGTAATTGGCGATGGCGGACTGGGTGACGGTGGCGTCGGTGGCGCCGGAAAAGTAGAGGAATTGTTCGAACTGGTGGCTGCCGATGTCGCAGAGGATGCCGCCGAATTTCTCGCGTTCAAAAAACCAGGCCGGGCGTGATGGTTTGTTGAGGCGATGCGGGCCGAGGCCGATGACCTGAAGCACGCGGCCGATGGCGCCGCCGTGAACGAGATCGCCGGCGTGCATGGCGGCTTCGACGTGGAGCCGCTCGCTGAAATAAACCATGTATTTGCGCCGTGTGGCGGCAGCGACGCGGCGGGCTTCCTCGAGCTGTTCGAAGGTGGTGAAGGGCGTTTTGTCGGTGAAGTAGTCCTTGCCGGCGGACATGACGCGGCAGCCGATGGCGCCGCGCTGGTTGGGGACGGCGGCGGCGGCGACGAGGCGGACGTCGGGATCGTCGAGGATTTCGTCGAGCGAGCGGGCGACGCGGGCTTGCGGAAATTTTTGCAGGAAGACGTCGCGTTTAACGGGATCGGGTTCGAAGACCCAGCGGAGTTTGGCGCCGGCTTCGAGGAGGCCGTTGCACTGGCCGTAGATGTGGCCGTGGTCGAGGTGCGCGGCGGCGAAAATGAATTCGCCCGGTTTCACCACGGGGCGCGGCTGGCCCTGCGGGGCGTAGGTCATGCCGTCGGATTTTTGGGACATGGCGGAGCGAATATGGGGGGTAGGTAGCGCGGCGTTTGAGATAACAGATCTCGTGGTCGCGCCCGGATGAAGAGGAGTGCCGCAGCTCAGGCGGCGGTGTCCTTGGCGGCGTCGCGAGTGGCTTTGGCCAGGGCCTTGATGTCGGCGTCGATTTTCGAACGGACCTTTTTCTCCATGCGATCGATGAAGAGGATGCCGTTGAGGTGATCGACCTCGTGCTGGATGCAGCGGGCGAGAAGACCGTTGCAGTGGAGGATGTGAGGGACGCCGCGTTCGTCGTGGTAGGTGACCGTGATCTCGTCGGGGCGGATGACGTCGCCGCGGATTTTCGGAAACGAGAGGCAGCCTTCTTCGAGGACGTAGTCGTCGGTGTCGCGCTCGATTTTCACGACCGGGTTGACGATCGTCATGGGCATGAAGAGTTCGAGCGGCGGTTTGGCGCCGTCGAGCTCCCAGTCGAAATCGATTTCCGCGGCGCGAAGATCGACGACGCAGAGTTGGATCGCGCGGCCGATTTGCTGGGCGGCGAGGCCGATGCCGCCGGCGGCGTGCATGGTCTCGACCATGGCGGTGGCGAGCTCGGCGAGGGACGCGTCGAAGCTGGTGATTTTGTCGCCCTTACGCCGCAAAACGGGATCGTTGTAATGAACAATTGGCAGGGACATCGGTCGGTAGGCGCAGGAGCGTGGGTTTGCCATTTCGCTCTGCAAACCAATACTACCTAACATGAGCGACTCAACCGGTTACGCGAAAAGTTCGCTGATCGCTCCGCTGATGGTGCTCGCTGGAATCGCGATCGCCGTGGCCGCCTGGACGGTGCCGGTGAACCTGAAGTCGGTGAGCCCGGCGCTGTTGCGGGAAGCCGGGGAAAACACGCCGTCGCTCGCGGGATTTGGGCGGCAGTTGGTGGATGCGGAAAAGATCGGGCCGGCGCGGCTGGTGTTGGATGCGGCGGAGGCGTTGAACGATCCGCAGGCGGGGGCGCTCGAGCGGGCGTTGAACGAGTTGTCGGCGCATCAACCGGAAATGGTGGCGTGGGGTGGATGGGATCCGTTTCTCGAGCCGTTGTTCAATTTGCAGGAAAGCAAAGGAAAGACGGAGAGCACACCGGTGCTGACGTTTCTTTTGCCGGAGCGGGCGCGGGCGACGATGCGCGGTTATCTGGCGAATTCGCGTTCACTCGGCGTGCGGTCGCTGTTGCAGACGCGCGAGTTGACGTCGACGGGACGATTCGTGCCCGCGAAGCAGCCGGGGGGGCAGCCGTTGGAGGCGATTGTTTTGCTCACGGCACTGTTGTATCAGAGCGAGCATCTTTCGCCGGCGTTGCAGCGGGAAGTGCGGAGTCTCGCGGAGCTGGCGAATGCGCAGAAGAGCCTGGGCGGGTTGGAACCGTTTTTCCTGGATTTGTTGTCGCTCGGGCGGCGGCTCGATTGGGCGCAGTTGAGCGAGCTCGTGCGACGGACGAACGACATGGAGACGGTCGGGCAATACGCGCATCTCGCGCGGGTGGCGCCGGAGCGGTTTCCGCAGATGTATGTGGCGGCGCTGTTTTCGGGGTCGGCGGATCGCGTAGCGAGTTATCTGATACAATACGGGGAGGCGGGGTTGCGGGATTTGCACCTGGCGCTGTCGTATGGGCAGGGCGCGGTGCAGCAGCTCATGCTGCGGCAGGTGCCGGTGAATCATTCCGTCGATGCGGGAATCGGGACGGCGGCGTCGATCGTGATGCTGCATCCGCACGCGATGCTGGTGGTGAAGTATCTGGCGTATTTTCTGGGCGCGTTTCTCGTGTTTCGCGGGCTCGATCTGTGGATCGTCGCGCCGACGGCGGGGATGGTGTTTGGGTTGCCGCGCATGCGCAGCGGGATGCTGGCGCTTTTGTTTGCGGGGCTTATTGTGGTCGCGACCGAACCGTTTCTGTTGAAGGCGGCGCCGCCCTCGGAATTTCGCGAGCGGCTCGTGTTGCCCGCGCTCGTCGTCGATTCCAGCTCACCCGTCGAATCTGCCAATCAAACGATTACCACCATGGACTCCTCCACGATTCTCTCGATCGGTTTCTTCGCCGCGCTGCAGGTGGCGATGTATTTCACCTGTTTGATGAAGATCCGCGACATCGCGCGGTCGCCGGTGTCGCCCATCGTGAAACTCCGGCTGATGGAGAACGAGGAGAACCTGTTCGACGGCGGCCTGTATGTGGGCATCGGCGGAACGGCGGCGGCGCTGGTGTTGCAGGTGCTCGGGGTGATCGAGCCGAATCTGCTGGCGGCGTATTCTTCGAATCTCTTCGGCATCACGTGCGTGGCGTTCGTCAAGATCCGGCACGTGCGACCTTACAAGCGGCAGTTGATCTTGGACAGCCAGGCGGTGACGCCGACCGTGATGCCGACGGCGCCGGCGGGCACGCAGACGGTGCCGGTGACGGGCCGGCTGTAGTTTTGCGGATGATGACATGAACAGGACGCTACTTCTCATCCTCTGCGATTTTCTCCTGCTGAACCTGCTGGCGCTCACGCGGTGGGAGAAGGCGGAGCCGGCGCCGGTGAAACAGCCGCCCGTGCCGGAGATGTCGGCGAATGCGGTGACGAAAGATCAGGATCTCGTGGAGACGATGAAGCTGTCGCTCGAGGACGAGCGGGCGTCGCGAGAAGAGCTGGCGCAGCAGTTGGCGGCGGTGCAGTCAAACTTGACCACGCGCGAACAGAATCTCGCGAAGCTGGAAGAGGACCGGCAGAAGCTAGAAGCGGAGCGGCAGAATCTGGCGAGTTCGCTGCAGCAGACGCAGCAGACGGCGGAGGAGTTGAGCGCGAAGGTGGAAGCGGCGACGCGGGAGTCGGCGATGACGCGCGAAGAATTGGCGCGCCTGCAACGTGAGCTGGAGGAACGTCGCGCGGAGGCGGAGCGTCAGCAACAGGCGCTGGCGGCGGCGGAGAAAGCGCAGGCGGAAGCGCGGGAGCGGATCGAAAGTTTGAACGTGGCGGTGAAGGTGGCGGAGCAGGAGAAGCAGATGTTGCGCAGCACGGCGGAAACGCTGCGCGAGCAAGTGGTGGCGGAACGCGAGGAGCGGTTGAAGGTGCAGGAGGCGACGACGCAGCTCGCGGCAGGCGTGGGGCAGTTGGCGGAATCGTCGGGGGCGTTGACGAAGGAGATCCGCGAGAACCGACCCATCAACGCGAACGTGCTGTTCAACGATTTCCTCGCGAATCGCGTGACGACGAATTTCACCGCGGTGCGCGATGGATTTTTCGGACCGGCGACGCGCTCGGCGTCGAGTTCGACGATCCTCGTGACGGATGGGTCGCAGATCTATGCGTTGATGCACGTGGCCGACACGCCGTTCCGGTTCGTGGAGAATGCGAGTTATGATTGGAAGCAGATCCTCGTGGATTTCTCCAAAGGTGGCGGACGGGCGGATGCGCAGGAGCTGCATTTCCTGTCGATCGATCCGCGAATCGTGGTGGTGCCGGTCAGCGAGGAAGAGGCGCGATCGATGGGCGTGAAAGTGTATCCGACGGCCTTGGACCCGTTCCGGTTTCCGGAGGCGGTGTTGGTAAACGGCGGCGGCGCGGGTTATGGCGAAGTCGGGTTCAAACTCGATGCGTCGCAGCCGGGGTTCGTGCGAGTGGACAACCGGCTGTTTCGGCGGTTGTTTGGCGACTTCTCGCCGTCGCGCGGCGATCTCGTTTTGAGCAAGACCGGCGAGCTGCTCGGCATCATGGTCAACAGCGACTACTGCGCGGTGGTGAACAATTTCCTGCCGGCGCGAACGATCCAGACGGGCGAAGACGTGGGCGAGCAGAAGACGAGCAATGTGCTCAACGAGCTCGCGGCGCGGGTGCGGTCGTTGCCGCTGCGGATGCAGTGAAGACGCGAAGGCCGGCGAAATTTCGCCGGCCAACGGACAAAGAAGGGCGGGTCAAAGCCCGCACGGACGATCTTACTTGGTCTCAGGAAGCGAGATTTCGCGGACCCAGATGTTTCGGAAGGCGACGGGATTGTTGTGGTCCTGGAGGTGGATCGGCAACTTCTCGGCGTGGGCCTTGTAGGTCGGCTTGCCGCGCCAGGCGGTGGCGCCCTGGATCTCGACGTTGTATTGGACGAGGACGCCGTTGTGGAAAACGGTCGCGCGGGCGGGGCTGCGGAGGGTGCCGTCGGCGTTGAAGCGGGGGGCGATGAAGACGACGTCGTAGGTCTGCCATTCGCCGGGGCCGCGTGAGGCGTTTACGAGCGGGATGTGTTGTTTGTAGATCGAGGCGGCCTGACCGTTGGGGTAGGTCTTGTTGTTGTAGGAATCGAGGACCTGAAGCTCGTATTGGCCCATGAAGAAGATGCCGCTGTTGCCGCGGCCCTGGCTCTCGCCGACGACCTTGGCGGGCGAGCGCCATTCGATGTGAAGTTGCACGTCGCCGAAGCTGGCCTTGGTGCGGATGTCGCCGGATTTCGGAACGACGACAAAGGCGTCGCCTTCGATGGTCCACGGCGCGGGCTGGCCGAGCGTTTCTTTTTTCAAGGATTCCCAAGCGTCGAGATTCTTGCCGTCGAAGAGGACGATGGCGTCGGACGGGATGCCGTTGGCGGGGGCGGAAATCACGGGCGGCACGGGCGACCAGACCTCGGTGAGCTCGGGCGGGGGAAGGCCGTCGTCGGGAACGGCGGCGAAAGCGCGCGCGATGAAAAGGCAGGTGAGGGGCAGGATTTTTTTCATAGCAGAAGAGGATTGAAGAAATGCAGCGGACGGCGCGCGGCGAGCGCAATGGCGGGAAAAGAAAGTGATACCGTTGATGTAAACGAAGAGAGGAGGAAAGTGTCATACATTGTATGACACTTCCGGGAGCGGGCGGAGGTGGGCGGGGGTTGGGGCTCGCGTTTGCGGAGGCGTGAGGTTGGTTGAAGGAAAGTGATGAAGGGGCGTCCGGATATTTTGTGGATCGTGACGACGCAGTGGCGGGCGCAGGCGTGCGGGTATGCGGGAGATCCGAATGCGCGGACGCCTTGGCTGGACCGGCTGGCGGCGGAGAGCGTGAACTATGCGGAGGCGGTGACGCCGCATCCGTTTGGGCCGTTTGCGCGGGCGGCGCTGTTGACGGGCGTGGAATCGCCGGCGAATGGCGTGTGCGAGTATTTCGACCCGCTGCCGCAGGGGGCGCGGACGATCGCGCATGAGCTGGGCGGGCGCGGATATGAAACGGGATTTTTTGGGAAGTGGCATTTGTCGCGGCGCGATCCGACGGCGGCGTTGGTGGGGGAGGCGCACGCGCGGAGCGTGGTGCCGGAGGAAGAGCGGGGCGGGTTTGGATTTTGGGCGGGATTCGAGAGCGGGTTTTTGTTGAACGACCCGTGGTTGCACGGGACGCGGTGGAAGGAGCCGGTGCGGTTTGCGGGATATCAGAGCGACGTCGTGTGCGGGCGGGCGGCGGAGTGGGTGGGAGAACGGGGGAGGAAACAAAATTGGTTTTGCGTGGTGAGTTTGGAGGCGCCGCATCCGCCGTATGAGGCGGCGGTGCCGGAGGGCGTGCAGCGGCGCAGACCGGAGGAGGTGGTGCTGAATGCGAATGTGCCGCGAGGCGGTGAGGTGGAGGAAAAGGCGCGGCGGGAACTGGCGGGGTATTACGCGCATATCCAGGCGACGGATACGGCGGTGGGGCGGTTGCTCGCGGCGGTGGACAGGGCGGCGGCGCGGGAGGGTCGTGAAAGGCCGATCGTGGTGTTCACGAGCGTGCATGGGGACATGCACGGAGCGCACGGGTTGTTTCGAAAAGGCTGGCCGCACGAGGAGTCGGTGCGGGTGCCGTTGCTGGTGCGCAGAGCGGGGCGGACGCGCGGGGAAAGGAGCGATGCGGCGGTGTCGCTGGTGGAATTATTCGGAGCGACGATCGCGTGGGCGGACGGGCGGCGGGATGAACTGGGGCGGCGGGAGTTCAGCCGGATCTCGATGCCGTCGGTCGTGACGTTGCCGTATCAGTGCGATCGGGTGTGGAGCGGCGTGCGGACGAAGGAGCGGAAGCAGGTGCTCAACGCGGATGGGACGCCGTGGCTGTTGCTCGACTTGGCGAACGATCCGGGAGAGGAGCGCAATCTGGTAGGGGAGCGGCGTTGAGAGGAGAGCAAGCGAGTCGGAGGCCCGCGCTACCGGGCGCCGAGGAGGCGGGAAGGGAGGAAGAGGATCGCTTTGATGAAGGCGAAGGTGGCCTCGACGGCGGCGAAGAGGAGGCGGAAAGGAAGGGCGACGAGCCAGACGAGCGGGGCGAGGATCAGGGCGAGCAGCGCGAGGGGCCAGCAGAGGACGAGGAGGAGGCACCAGAGGAGAAAGATCGCGAAGGTTTTCATGGCGGTGGCGTGAGGAAGAACACGGATGCGGGAGTGAAGTTGCACCGGGGCGTGCTGAAGCGTCGCTACTCGGCGAGGAGGGCGGCGAGTTTTTGGCAGGTGTTGAGGTTGCGCATGGTGGAGTTGGGGAGTTTCACGAGTTTGATCTCGGGGAGCTCCCAGACGGTGGACGCGCTCATGCGGCCGCGAGTGAGCCAGTAGAATTCGCGGCCGATGACGCGGAAGGCGTCGTAGTCGGTGCGGATGGCTTCGAGGCGGCGGGCTTCGGCGGGGTGGGGTGTTTCTTTGAGGAAGACGACGTTGATCGTGTTGGTCTCCGAGGCCATCTCGGCGGGCGGGAAAGGTTTGGCGGCGGCGACGGCGGCCATTTCGTCGGCGTTGCGGAGAAAGGTGTCGACGGGATAGCCGAGGGTTTTGGCGAGGTGGCGTTCGATTTGGGTTTCGAGTTTGGCGGCGTCGCGGGCGGAGGTTTCGAAAAGGACGTTGCCGCTGGCGATGAAGGTGGAGACGTGGCGGAATTTGAGCGCTTCGAAATGGGCGCGAAGGACGTCCATTTTGAGGCGACGGTTGCCGAGGTTGATACCGCGAAGGAGGGCGACGCAGCGCATGGGGAGGGGGAGAGATTTTCGAAATTCGAATTTCGATTTTCGATCGGGGGTTCGGGTTTGACGGGGGAAACGGGGCGTGAGGTGGTGGGGGATGTCGACGCCGCAGGAACAGAATTTTCTAGATTATAAACGAGCGGAGAAAAAGGCGCTGGAGATCATGCGCGAGATGAAAGCGATCACGCCGAAGAAGCCGGACATCGAAGTGGCGCTGCTGGTGGCGATCTTCGAGTTGCACAAAGGGTCGCTGCCGGCGGAAACGGTGGCGTCGATCGTGCAGGGGCATCTGAAGCAACTGGTGCCGTTTTACGCGGGGAAGAACGCGGGAGCGTGACGAGGCGTTTGGCGGCGGGGCGGCGGGAGGCGAACGTTTTGAACTGATTTTTCTAAGAAACGCATCGATCGGCCGTAGTGAGAGGCAGAACCCCATGTCCCACGAATCATTCAAAGGAGGGGCGCAGATCGATGAGAGTGTTGGATTTTTGGAACGCACGTTTGCGGAGCAGAGGGCTCCGCTCACGCGGTATGCGACGCGACTGCTGGGCAATGCGGATCGGGCGCGGGACGTGGTGCAGGATGCGTTTGTCCGATTGCTGGCGCAGCCGGCGGAGGCGGTGGAAGGGCATGCGGTCGAGTGGTTGTTCACGGTGTGCCGGAATCGGGCGATGGATGTGTTGCGAAAGGAGGGGCGCATGAGGCGGTTCGACCCAGGGCAGGCGGAGCGGGTGCGGGCGGAGGAGCCGCGGCCGGGGCGGTTGTTGGAGCGGGAGGAGACGCAGGCGGCGGTGTTGCGTTTGATCGAGCGGCTGCCGCCGAACCAGCAGGAGGTGGTGCGGCTGAAGTTTCAAAATGGATTCAGCTACAAGGAAATCAGCCGGATCACGGAGCTGTCGGTGGGGAATGTCGGATTCCTGATTCACACGGCGGTGGCGAAATTGCGCGCGGAATTTGCGGCGCAGAAGGGGTGACGTGGGAGGCGCGAACGGGTGAACCATCGAGGCACGGAGACACGGCAAGACCGAGACAAACCAGATGAGCGAAAACGAACGATTTAACGACGATCCGCAACTGACGGCGTATGCGCTGGGCGAATTGGAAGGCGACGAGCGGGCGACGGTGGAGGCACGCGTGCGGAGCGATGCGGCGGCGCGGGCGGCGGTGGAGGAGATTCGCGTAGCGGCAGCGCGTCTGGAGCGGGCGCTGGCGGAGGAAACGGAAAGGGAGGAGAAGCGCGAGGCGGCGAAAGCGGGCGATCCGTATCGGCAGGGGAAACGCGGGCACGCGCTGCGGTTTCCGCAGGTGTATTATGTGATCGGAGGGCTGGCGGCGGCGTGTTTCGCGGTGGTGGTGGCGCTGCAGGAGCCGGAGGCACCGGTGAAGGAGCGGGAGAGGAAGGTCTATCGCGAGGTGGCGGTCGATTCGATCATGGTGGCGATGCCGGAGGCGGACGCGGCGAGCAGGGGCGAGGAGCAGAGTCGCGAGTCGAAGCCGTTTCCGCAAAGCGGGGATGTGTTTGCGGTGGAGATGCCCGCGGTGGATGCGAGCTCGGCGGGGTTGGTGGAGGCGAATCGGGAGAAGGCGATGGCGGTGCTGACGGCGAAGCGAACGGCGGAGGATTTCTACAACTCGCTCACGATCGGCGGTGGGGCGACGTTTGGGGCGGCGCCGGCGGAGTCAGCCAGTATGTTGGCGAAGGGGCACGGGGAGCAACGTGCGGAGGATGCCGCGCCGGCGGTGGTGTCGACGGCGTTCAAGGCGGGCGTTCTGAAGAGGGGCTCGGTGGCCGTAAGGTTGAGGAATGGAGGGGGGCAAGGTGCGGCGATGATGCTCAAGGCGACCGCGGAGGCGTATGCGTATCGCGCGGAGAGCGGGTTTGTCTCGGCGCGGGAGAATCCGCTGTCGACGTTTGGGGCGGACGTGGACACGGCGAGTTACGCGAACGTGCGGCGATTCATCGAACGCGGCGAGGAACCACCGGTGGAGGCGGTGCGGATCGAGGAGATGGTGAACTATTTTCCGTATCGGTATGAGGCGCCGGGTGACGAGGGAGCGGCGCTGGCGGCGAACATCGAAGTGGCGGAGGCGCCGTGGGCGGCGGGCCACCGATTGGTGCGGATTGGATTGAAGGGACGCGAGGTGACGGCGGCGGCGCGTGGGGCGGCGAATCTGGTGTTTTTGCTCGATGTGTCGGGATCGATGGAAGCGGAGAACAAGCTGCCGCTGGTGAAGGAATCAATGCGGCTGTTGTTGAAGCGGCTGCGGGCGGACGATCGCGTGGCGATCGTGACGTATGCGAACGGAAGTTCGCTGGCGCTCGGGGCGACGCCGGTCGCGAAGGAGCGCGAGATCCTGGCGGCGATCGACGGGCTGGCGGCGGGCGGGTCGACGAATGGCGGGATGGGACTTCAGCTCGCGTATGAGGTGGCGAGGGCGAATTTCGTGGAAGGCGGGATCAATCGGGTGGTGTTGTGCACGGACGGAGATTTCAACGTCGGCGTGACGAGCGAGGGAGAATTGGTGCGGTTGATCGAGGAGAAGGCGAAGATGGGGGTGTTTTTGACGGTGCTGGGCTTCGGGATGGGAAATCTGAAGGACTCGGTGCTGCAGCAGATCGCGAATCGCGGGAATGGAAGTTATGGGTATGTGGATACGCGGCGGGAGGCGGAGAAGCTGCTCGTCGAGCAGGCGACGGGGACGTTGTTGACGATCGCGAAGGACGTGAAGCTGCAGGTGGAATTCAATCCGGCGCGGGTGGCGGCGTATCGATTGATTGGTTACGAAAGACGCGCGCTGGCGAAGGAGGATTTCGCGGACGACAAAACGGATGCGGGAGAGATTGGCGCGGGGCACGCGGTGACGGCCCTGTATGAAGTCGTGCCGGCGGGCGCGAACCACGGGCCGATGGTCGGCGAAGTGGAAGCGTTGCGCTATGCGCCGGCGCGGGTGGTGGTGGACGTGCCGCGGGAGGTGGCGGACGAATTGCTGACGGTGAAGGTGCGCTACAAGGCGCCGGCGGGGACGGAGAGCCGGCGGCTGGAATTTCCCGTGAAGGACGGCGGTGCGGGGTTTGCGGGCGCGAGCGGGGATTTCAAATTCGCGGCGGCGGTCGCGGCGTTTGGAATGGTGCTGCGCGATTCGGAGCACAAAGGAACGACGGACCTCGCGGCGGTGGAGGCATGGGCGGAAGCGGGGCTGGGGTATGATCCGGGCGGATACCGCGCGGAGTTTGTCGAGTTGGTGCGGGCCGTGCGCCGGGGGCGGGGGGAAGATTCAAGTTCCAAGATCCAAGCTCCAGAGAATGCCGAGAGACCAATCTCCAGGGCTGCGCTGCCGGGAGGTAAATCGGGACGAGCCTCGTGATGTCTTGGGGCCGTTTGAAGTCGGGGGATTGGAGGCTCCCTGGAGCTTGGTGCTTCCGCGTTTTGCGCGGTGAGGGCACCGCACCTCCAAGAGCGGATTGGGTCAGGCGCGGCGGCGACGGAGCGCGGTGAACGCGATCGCGGCGAGGCCGGTGATCATCAGGGCCCAGGTGGAGGGCTCGGGGACGGGGGTGAAGTTGAGGAGGATCGTGTTGTTGTTCTCGAGGCTGAGCGAGAACGTGCCGCCGGCGGAGTCGTTGAGGAAGGTGGTGGAATCGGCGAAGACGTGGAACTTGGCCGGGTCGAAGTTCGTGATGCTGGTGGCGGTGAGAATCGCCCAGCTCGCGGGGAGGTGGGGGTTAAAATTCGCCGCATAGCCGGACGCACCGTATTGGTCGATCGTGTGCAGCGTGATGTTGAAGGTGTTGTCGACGGACGCGAGGGCGGCGACGTCGACGGTGCCGGCGACGTGGATGAGGTCCCAGCCGGTTCCGGCGGTGCCGGCGGCGTCGGCGAGTTCCCAGTGGTAATTGCCACCGCTGTCGAAGACGAGGGCGGCGGCGGACTCGAACTGGAGGGTGAGTTTGCCGATGGAGTTGCCGGGAGCGAGGGAGAGCTGGTCGGTGACAATGAGGCTCGAGTGGAACGAGATCGTGCCGCTGCCGCCGATCGTGCCGGCGGTGAAGACGATGGGCCGCGTGTCGGTGGAGGCGAGGGTGACGCCGGAGCCGGTGGAGAGATGGCCGCCGTTGACGGTGATGGTGCCGGTGGCGCCGAGCGCATCCTGGTGATGGGCGACGACGGTGACGCCGGAGTTGATGGTGGTGCCGCCGGTGTAAGTGCTGGGTCCGTAGAGCCAGATGCTGGCGAGGGTGTCGGGCGCGGTGGTGTAGGTGACCGATGCGCCCTCGCCGTGGATGCTGCCGTGGAAGATGGAGGGATAGACGGACGAATTGATGGAATCGGCGAAGAAGTCGCCAACGTCGACGCTGTAAGAGTTCGCGAGGTTGACGGTGAGGACGGAGTTTTCGGCGAGGAGGATCTGGCTGCCGGCGTAGTGGCTGGAGAGGCCGCCGAGGACGGGGGCGTCGCTGAGGAATTCGGCGATGCCGAGTTCGGACCAGAAGCTCAGGGTGCCGGTGCCGGCGGAGGTGTTGCCGGCGAAGACGAGCTTGCCGTTTTCGATCGCGACCTCACCGGGGAAATCGGCGTTGTCGCCGGAGAGCGTGACGGTGTTGTCGCCGGTTTTGACGAGAGTGCCCTCGCCGGAAATCTCGCCGGAAAGGGTGAAGGGATTTTCGCCGTCGAGGGTGAGTTGTTGGGAGTATCCGTCGATCTGGACGTCGTTGGCGATCGTGAGGCCGTGGGAGGAGTTGACGGAGAGGCGGGCGTCCGGCGCGGTGACGCGCAGGGCACCGGTGCCGAGAGCGCTGGCGTGGCCGAGGATGAGGTGCGAGGAGACGAGTTCGGTGCCGCCGGTGTAGGTGTTGGCGCCGTTGAGGGTGACGGCGGCGTTGCCGGAGAGTTCCGAGATGACGGTGCCGACGACGAGGCTGGTGACGCTGCCGGCCCCGAGGATGGAGTTGACGATCAGGTTGCCGGAGCCGACGCCGGTGAGGCGGAGGGTGTCGCCGAAGGGAGTGAGCGTGCCGTTGAGATTAACGGCGGTGCTGGTGCCAATGTAGGTGCTCGAGTTGAAGGCCGAGGTGAAGACAAGGGAGATCGGGTCGGTGATGGTGCGGGGGGCGCCGGGATTGACGGAGTCGAAACCAAGGATGGCGCCGCTGCCGGCGCTGCTCCAGCGGGTCATGAAGCCGTTGGGAGTGAGGTCGACCACTTCGGTGTAACCGACGTAGCCGTAGTTGGAGACAGAGAAGCTGCCCATGGAGGGCAGCGCGTCGGCGCCGTCGAAGCGGACGATGGAGCTCGAGACGTTCAGGCCGAAGGCGTCGCGGTTATCGCCCTCGAGGACGAGCGTCAGTGGCTGGGTGATCGAGGACGTGACACTGATGCCGCGGCCCTCGCCGAGATTGCTGGAGACGGTGAGGGTGCCACCGCCGCCGCCAAACGTGTAGGGCGATGAAGTCAGGCCGGGAGGAGTGATGGTGCCGGTGATGATCGCAGAGGTGGCGGTGCCGAGGCGGGTGGAGAGGCTGAAGGACGAGAGGTCGATGTTTTCGGCGACGATGATCGGGTCGTTGACGTCGGTGCTGTCGAAACCGATGGAGCCGCCGTTGCCGGATTTGTCGAAGCGGTCGAGGAAGTTCGAACGGATGTTGGTGTCGAAGGCGGCGCCGACGTAAGTGCCGAACGAGCCTCGGATCAGGCCGTTCGCGGGAATCGAGGCCGGGGTGGCGAAGACGAGAGAACCGGTCGTGAGCTCGGTGCCACCCGTGTAGGAGTTGGCGCCCGAGAGCCAGAGGGGAGCGGTGCCGGAATTTTGAAGGAAGAGCGTCGCGAAGCCGGTGATGTCTCCGGTCACGTGGGGAGCGACGCCGTAGAAGCCGAGGGTGACGGTGCGATGGAGCGTGATGTCTCCCTCGAAGGTGAAGGAGCCGCTCGGGTTGTAAGTGAAGAGATCGCCGTCGAGCAGCAGGTCGTTGGAAAGGACGATGTCGCCGTAGGCGGAGAGTCCGGCGGTGAAGTCGTCGACATTGCGCACTTCGATCAGGCCGGGACCGAGGGAATCGGAGGAGCCCAGGTGGGCGAAGCCGGCGAGGAGGGTGCCGCCCTCGTAGGAGTTGTGGCCATGGAGTTCGACATTGCCGTAGATGACGAGGCCGCCGCCGCCGGAGATGTCGCCGTGGAGGCCGACGGAATTGAAGTCGAGACGGATGCCGCCGTAATCGGAATCGTCACCGTCGTTGAAGTCGCCGATTCGAAGGTCGGCATTGAGAACTATATCGTTGTGCAGCTCCGTATAGGAATTGGCCGCAGCGAGGACGGCCTCGCTGACGCCGTTTTCGACGGTGAGCGTGCCGAGGCCGATGGGGCCGTTGGCGATGGCGGATTGGTCGTGGGTGAGATTGCTCGAGACGCCGAGCATGAGCGTGCCGCTGTGGAGGGTGGTGCCGCCGGCGTAGGTTTGCGGGGCAATCATTTCGATTGTGCCGTCGCCGAATTTTTCGGCGGCGGTGCCGGCGGCGAAGCCGATTTCGACGGAGGTGACGTTGGAGCCGAGCGGCGCGGCGATGGCGAGAAGGCCGTCGTCAACGGCGGTGAGTTTCAGGATGCCATTGCTTGGGGCGTGGACGGTGCTGCTGAGAATGACGTCGCTGGCGGTGCCGAGATAGATCGAAGTAAAGTTACGAAGGTCGATGGATTGGGAGACGACGCGGGGCTCGTAGTTGTCGGAGTCGACACCTTCGTAGAGCGCGACATCGAAAGCGTCGTGCGAGTCGAGGCCGAGGATGGAGAGGGAATTATGGCCGCCGGGGGCGAGGTGGGAGAGAAACGTGTTGAAGTCGGCGAAGGCGGCTTCGGTGGCGCCGATGTAGGCGGGAGCGCCGGCGCCGAAAGCGAACTTGCCGGAGGCGCCGCCGGGGAGCGCATTGGGCGAGTCGAGGACGGCGATGCCGTTTTCGACCGCGAGATGGGCGGCGACGCCGTCGAGCGTGTAGGTGCCCGTCGTGGTGTTGTTGCCGCGGAAGATCACGTATTGGGGCGATGTGCGAGGCGGATTCGAAACGAGGATCGAGGCGGGTTTGCCGTTTGGATCGGAGAGGTCGGTGAGAACGCCCAAGTGACCGGAGCCGCCGCCGAAGGGGTAAAGGGCGGTCGAGCCGAGATCGACGGGTTTGATCTGGCCGGACATGATGGCGTCGGAGTGCGAGCCGAAGCGGAAGGCGGGATGCTTGAAGGCGGAGAAGTCGAGATCGTCGGTGTAGTGGTGGAGCAGGATGGACTCGGGGGCGGTATCGAGGCCGAAGGTGCCGGCGAACGTGGAAGGCGACGTGATGCGGGCGAGGAGGGCGGCGGGCGAGGGGGCGGGGATGTGGGTGAACTCGGGGGCGGCGGCGGCGCCGATGTAGCCGTTGTTGACGGCGTGGAGGACGAGCGGGGAGTCGGTCGGGAGGTTGAAGAAGAAAAAGAGCGCGGCGCGATCGGCGGTGAGTTGGGCGATGTTGTCGGTCGAGAAAACGTCGGCGAAGGCGGCGCTGCCGAATTCTCCGTTGGGACTGGTGAACGTCAGGTGAGTGCCGTTGGGGCCGTCGATGATCCCGGTGAAGAGAGAGGGTTGATCCCCGGAGACTTTGATTGTCGTGCTGGCATTCGCGACGGTGACGGTGCCGGCGAGTTCGAGGTCGTCGCCATCACCGCTATCGAGGGTGACGTTGTTGCCGAGGGCGATGTTGTTGTGGAGCTGGATGTCCTCGTCGGCCGAGCGGAGGGTGGTGTTGTCGCCGAGCGTGAGCGTGCCCAGCCCGACGGGGCTGACGTAAATGAAACCCCCTTCGTGCTCGGAGCCGATGGCGATTTCGAGTGTGCCGGCGTTGAGAGTGAAATCGCCGGCGAAGTTGTTGTGGGCTTCGAGACGGAGGGTGCCGGCGCCGGTTTTGGTGAGAGAGGAAGTGAAGTCCGGCGCGTCGCTGATCATGCCGCGAACGGTGAGGTGCCCGCCGATGTCCCACGTTTGGCTGCCGGCGAGTTCGACGAAGATGTTGGAATCGGAAACGACCGTCGTGTTTCCGCTGGCGGGGACGGAGACGCCACCGGAGCCGATGATCAGGGTCGCGCCTTAGAACGAGTTGAAGTGATAGGGCGCGTATGGGCTGGTGAAGGCGAGCGAGTAGATCTGGACGGTCGGAATGTCGAAGTTGATGAAGCTTTGGTTCGTGAGTCCGAAGACGAGCTGGGCGCTGCCGTCGGTGGTCGGGAGGCTGCCGCCGGTCCAGTTGGCGGGGGTCGAGAGGCGGTGGTCGAAGGGAGTGGCGGACCAAGTGAAGGTGGTCTGGCCGTGGGCCCCGGAAACGGCGAAAACGATGAGCGCGAAAAGGGGCAACTGGAACCGCTTTTTCATCGCGCGGGACACTGGCCGCGAAGCAATTGTGCGGCAAGGGGAAAGGGGACGTGGTGGCGAGGGCCGCTCGCTCACCCCGACGCGATCGGGGCGGGCTACGAGAAGGATTGGCGGGAGTTGGTGGCGAGATAGGCGGCGATTTCGGCGGCGAAGATGTCGCCGAATTCGGCGCGTTTCTTTTCGCCGAGGCCTGGAATGCCGCTCATCGCGTCCAAGGAAGTTGGATACTCGCGGGCCATGGCGCGGAGGGTGTTGTCGCCGAAAACGATGTAGGCGGGAACGCGGCGCTCGTCGGCGAGTTTCTTGCGGAGCGTGCGGAGGCGCTCGAAGAGAATTTCGTCGCAGGCGATGTCGCCCTCGCGGCGGACGATGCGTTTGGCTTTTGGCAAATCCATCGGCTTCGTGAGCGTGATGGGCGTGCGTTTGACGAGGACTTCGAGGCCTTCGCGGGTGAGTTGAAGCGTGGCGTATTCGCCTTCGGCGACGGCGACGTAGCCGAGGCGCATGAGCTCGCGGCCGACGAAGGCCCATTGCGGGCGGGAGAGTTCGCGGCCGATGCCGTAGGTGGTGAGACGATCGTGGCCCCAGCGGCGGATCTTGTCGGTGTCGGCGCCGGTGAGGACTTCGATGATGTGATTCAGGCCGACGTGGAACTGGGAGTTTTGCGCGATGCGGTAGATGCAGGAGAGGAATTTTTGGGCGACGAGGGTGCCGTCGTAGGTTTCGCGCGGTTCGAGGCAGTTGTCGCAAGCGGCGCAGTTATCGAGCGGGAATTTTTCGGCGAAGTAGTCGAGGAGTTCGGCGCGACGGCAGCCGGCGCTTTCGGCGTAGTGAACGATTTGGCGAAGCTGGGCGCGGGCGACCTCGCGTTCGCGCTCGTCGGTGATCTCGTCGAGAAAGTGGGTTTGTTTCGCGATGTCGCCGGCAGAAAAGAGCAGGAGGCAATCGCCGGGGAGACCGTCGCGGCCGGCGCGACCGGTTTCCTGATAGTAGCCCTCGATGTTTTTGGGAAGGTCGTGATGGATGACCCAGCGGACGTTGGGCTTGTTGATGCCCATGCCGAAGGCGATCGTGGCGCAGATGATGCGGGTGTCGTCGCGGAGGAATTGTTCCTGGTTGCGGGCGCGTTCTTCGGCGGTGAGGCCGGCGTGGTAGGGGCGGGCGGAGAAACCGCGCCCGGCGAGGGAATCGGCGACGCGTTCCGCGGTGGCGCGGGAGGCGCAGTAGATGATGCCGGACTCGTGTTCGCGTTTGCGGACGAAATCGATGATTTGCTTGAGCGGTTGGTCCTTGGGAACGACGCGGTAGGTGAGATTGGGGCGGTTGAAACTGGCGACGAAAATGGCGGGATCGCGGAGTTTCAGGTGCTTGATGATGTCGGCGCGGACGCGCTCGGTGGCGGTCGCGGTGAGCGCCATGAGCGGGACGTCGGGGAGGGCGGCACGGAGTTTGGCGAGCTGGCGGTATTCGGGGCGGAAGTCGTGGCCCCATTCGGAGACGCAGTGCGCTTCGTCGATGGCGAGACAGGTGACGTTCCAGGATTTCAGGTTTTCCTGCCAGCCCTCGAGCATGAGGCGCTCGGGGGCGACGTAGAGGAGTTTGAATTCGCCGCGGTGAAGGCCGCGGAGGCGGGCGCGGGATTCGTCGGCGTCGAGGGTGGAGTTGAGAAACGTGGCGGCGACGCCGGCGGCTTCGAGCTGGTCGACCTGGTCCTTCATCAGCGCGATGAGCGGGGAGACGACGACGGTGAGGCCGGGACGGGCGAGCGCAGGGAGTTGGAAGCAGAGGGATTTGCCGCCGCCGGTGGGAAGGAGGGCGAAGACGTCGCGGCCGGCGAGGGAAGCGTCGATGATGTCGCGTTGGAGCGGGCGAAACGTGTCGTAGCCGAACGTGCGTTTGAGAAGTTGGGAGAGATTGGGCGTGGCGACCGGCATCGGAGCGCGGGATTGAGCGGGGCGGTGTGGCGGAAGACACGGAAAAAGTGCGGCGAGGAGGCGCGAGGGGGAAGGGAGGTGAAATCGGTGTAATATAATGTATTACAAGTTGGTTTGGATTGAAGGAGCTGGGGGGGCGTCGCGGTGGGAGGTGGAGAGTGGGAATCGGGAGGGGAAGGAAGCGGGAAGGGTTGCTGGTGGGAAAGAGAACGAACGGGAGATTTGTCATATAATGCATGACTAATTGGTTCGGGTCATGGCGTGGGAAGGAAGAGAGGTTGCCAAAGAGGGGAGGCGTGCCGATATGCGGGACGTGTTTTCGATGGTGCTCTTCGTGAAACGTTGGCGGTGGATGTGGTTAGGCGTTTGGGGATGGGTGGCGTTGGTCGGGGCGGCGGAGGGGTTGAGGCCGGTGGTGGGCGTGGGGGCGACGCGGGACGAGGTGATCGACGCTTATGGGTGGCCGAACGGGCAGTCGAAGACGGGTGAGCGGGAGGTGTTCACGTATCCGCAGGGTCGGGTGGTGTTGAGAAACGGCGTGGTGGAGCGGATGGATTTTTCGCCGAATGTGGCGTGGCCGAAGCCGCGTCCGCGTCCGCCGGCGGCGACGGCGAGCACGGCGAAACCGCCGCCGATGCAATCGGTGAAGGTGGAGCCGCTGGACGTGTGGCTGACGGATTTCGACGAGGCGCGGGCGGAGGCGCGACGGCAGGCGAAGGATGTCCTGGCGTTGTTTACGGGGACGGATTGGTCGCCGCCGGCGAAGCGATTTCAGCAGGAGGTGGCGCTGGCGCCGGAATTTTTGAAGGTAGTGGAAGAAAACTACGTGTTGCTGCGGCTGGATTTTCCGCGGAGCACGACGGTGCAGCCGTCGGAGACGCGGGAGAAGAACGAGGCGCTGCGGGAGCGGTTTGCGGTGACGGAGTATCCGACGCTGCTCGTGCTGAACGCGGCGGGTGACGAGCTGGCGCGGGTGGATCTGGCGAAGCCGCGGACGGAGGCGACGCCGGTGCAACAGGTGCTGGCGGCGATCGCGGAGGTGCGACCGAAAAAGCCGATCGCGGATTTCTCCACGGACGCGGCGGCGGCGACCAAGGAGCGGGAAGGATTGAAAAGGACGATTTTGTGGACAGGCGGCGGCGTGCTGGCGGTGGCGGCGCTGCTGCTGGGCTGGGCGTGGAAACGCCGTAGTGGAAAAATGGAGACAGCGAAACCGGCGGGAGCGGCGGTGACGACCATGCCGACGCCGGCGGACGTCGCGAGCTGGCCGCAGGAGCGGGTGCGCGACATGGCGGCGGCGCTTTTCAAGCACGACGGTGCGCGGGTGAAAGTGCGACGGACGGAGAGCGGCGCGGAGCTGGCGGTCCTGGGCGAGGACGGAGAGCATCCGAAGGCATTGGTGCGATGCCAGGCGGCGGCGGCGGGTTTGGCGGGAAAGACGTCGGTGAGCGAACTGCTCGGCACGGCGGTGTCGGAGCGCGTCGATCAGGCTTGGTATGTGTCGGCGGGCGGTTTCACCCCGGACGCGCGGCGGTTCGCCGCGGAACACGGCATCGTGTTGATGAGTGGCGAGGACTTGCTCGCCAGGATGCGGAAAGTGCCGCCGCTGACGCTGGTGAGGATGCTGGGCGAGGCGGGGGAATGAGCGCGGAGGGAAAAGCTCCAAGGACCAAGATCCAAGCTCCAGAGAACGTTCAATGCTCCAGATTCCAACGCGGGCTACCTGGCGGGGATCGGGCGGACGGAATCGAGGATGGCGAAGAGTTCGTCGATGTTGAGAGGCTTGGTGAGGATGCCGTCCATGCCGAGGCTGGTGCAGCGGGCGCGGTCTTCGGGGAAGACGTTGGCGGTGAGCGCGTAGATTTTCGGCTGGATGGCGGCGGGGACTTTTTCGCGGATGGCGCGGGCGGCGGTGTAGCCGTCCATCTCCGGCATGCGAAGATCGAGGAGCACGAGATCGTAGGGCTTGGTGAGCGCGGCTTCGAGGGCGGCGCGTCCGTTGTCGACGATGTGCGGGCGATAGCCGCGGCTCTCGAGGATGCGTTGAATGAGCTGTCGGTTGTGAGGTTGATCTTCGGCGACGAGGATGCGGAGCGACGAGGCGGAGAGCGGCGCAGGAGACGGTTTTTTCGGGGGCGGATCGAAGAGAGCGGAGAGATTTTCGGGAATGCGGGCGCGGATCGTGAAGGCGAAGGTGGAACCCTGGCCGGGCGTGCTCTCGACGGTGATTTCGCCGCCGAGGAGGCGAACGAGGCGGTCGCAGATTGCGAGGCCGAGGCCGGTGCCGCCGTAGTGCCGCGTGGTGGAGGAGTCGACCTGACTGAACGGTTTGAAGAGGCGATCGCGGCGATCGGCGGGGATGCCGATGCCGGTGTCGTGAATGGCGAAACGGATCAGGCGTTCGGAGTCGGCGGAGTCGGCGGGAAGGGCGAAGGCTTCGATACGGATGGAGCCGTGCGGGGTGAATTTGACGGCGTTGGCGACGAGATTGTTGAGGATCTGCGTGAGACGCTGCGGGTCGGTGACGATGACCTGGGGGAGGTCGGGCGGCGTGGAGATTTCGAGGGTGACGCCCTTTTGCTCCGCGCGGGGGCGGAACATGCTGCCGAGCTGGTCGAGGAGGGCGAGCAGGGCGACGGGCTCGGAGTGGAGTTCGAGATGGCCGGCTTCGATTTTGGAGAAATCGAGGATATCGTTGATGAGGGCGAGGAGGGTTTCTCCGCTGGAGCCGATGGTTTCGAGCCAGCTCTGTTGTTCCTCGTTGAGGGGGCTCTGTTGGAGAAGCGAGGCGAAGCCCAGGACGGCGTTGAGAGGCGTGCGGATCTCGTGGGACATGACCGCGAGGAATTCGCTCTTGGCGCGGTCGGCGGCTTCGGCGCGTTCCTTGGCGGCGCGGAGTTCGCGTTCGGCTTGCTTGAGGGCGGTGATTTCGAGGCAGGCGGCGATGACCTCCTCGACCTGGTCGCGCTCGCGGCGGGGACGCATGACGATGAGCAGCTCGACGCCGTCGGAAGTGGTGAATGCGAAGGAATGCGTTTCGCCGGACCAGGCGCGCGCGAAGGCGGCGTTGAGGATTTCGGATTGCGGCGGAGGAACGACGTCTTCGATGAAGCGGCCCTCGACGTCTTCGGGCGTGAGGCCGAGGCGGGCGAGGAGCTGGCCGCGGCAGAGGGTGGGAACGAAGCCGCGTTCGGTGCGGCGCACGCAGAGGATCATGCCCTGCTGGAGCTCGAGCGTCTGCTGGTAGTAGCGACTGAGGGAGGCGAGCTGCTTCTCGGCTTCGCGGCGGAGTTTTTCGTTGGCCTCGGTGATCTCGTCGGAAGTGACCTCGAGGGTGTGTTCGAGAAATGTGCGGTCCTGCTCGAGGTCGGTGTAGGCGCGGTCGACGGCGGAGAGGAAGTCGCGCCATGGCGGCTGGTCCGGATCGAGATCCGGCAGGTATTTGCGCAGTTGGCGGGCGAGGAGCGGGTTCACGGGAGCTTACGACTCTTCCGCAAAGACGGTGAGCGTCATGGTCTGATTGTGGAGATCGCAGCTCTGCATGAGGCCGCTGGGACAGATCTCGCCGTAGGAGTAGAAGCCGACGGCGGTGAGATCGGAACCAAGTTGGGCGAGGACGGCGTCGACCTCTTCCTCGACGCGCTGGCCCATGACGAGACGGCGGCCGACGCAGCTCACGAGGACGGCGAAGCGCGAGTTGGCGGGAGGATCGAGCGTGGCGGCGCGTGCGGCGGCTTCGGCGCCGTCGACGAGGGCGTCGCAGCCGGCCTTCATGAGGCGGACGTAGTGACCTTGAGGGATGTCGCCGGCGAAAGTGAGGGACTGTTCGAGATCATCGACGGCGAGGATGGTGCGGACGAGACCGTGTTCGGCGTCGCGCGTCGCGAGGAGGTGAAGCGGAAAGAGGAGACCGGTGGCGGGGAGGCCGGCGGCGCGTTCGCCGAGGTAGCGCTTGTAGAGGGCGAGGGCCGGCTGGTCGTCGAGCGTGTAGAGGATGTTGCCGACGGAGTGGGTGACGAGACGCTTGGGGCCGAAGGGTTCCCAGCCGCCGGCGGAGCCGTGGACGACGCGGAGACGGTCGCCGTAGAAGCCGATGGCGACGATGCTCCCGGAATCGAGGGCGGGGCCGAGCCCGACGAGGGTGTGGCGGAAAGCGTTGCCGTCGCCGGCGAGGCCGCCGGTGACGTGGACATCGCGGGGAAGGCCGACGCGAAAGCCGGCGGTGAGGTGGGTGCCGTTGACGAGGAGGCCGTCGCTGAGAACGAGGACGTGGCGAAGGTCGGGCGCGGCAAGGCGACGGCCGAGTTCGGCGGCGGCGTCGAAGCTTTCGGAAGGAGCGTGAACGGCGATGGTTTCGGCGCGAACGGACGTGTGTTCGAACGCCACGCAGAGGGCACCGAGGCCGCCGTCGGAGACGCTATTGCCGAGGATTTCGCCGGCGGTGCTGCAACCGGCGCAGAGGGCGGAGGAGAAATGCGCAATGAGTTCAGCGCGCGGGCCGTGAGGGCTCGCGAGCACCTGTCTCGCGCCGAAATAGAGCACGAGATCGGCGGAAGCCGGCCAGGAAGATCGTGGCGGAGTCCAGCCGTCGTGCGGGGACCACCGCACGGGAAAGGTTTTCATGCGAGTTCGAAAGGGCTAGATCGGTTGAGCGGGCGAATTCTTGAGATTCGATGTGGGAGCCCGGCGCGCGGGGCGAAGCTGGAGGAAAAGGGCGAGCGAGTCGATGGCGGGCGCGACGCGATGGCCGCGGCGGACGGAGCGGGAAACGACGACGAGGCGACGACGTTCGCGGTCGGCCTTGGGATCGACATGGCCGACGAGTTCGGTGCCGGCGAGGATGGGGAGCGCGTAGTAGCCGCGGACGCGTTTGGCGGGCGGCGTGTAGACCTCCCACGTGTAATCGAAATTCCAGAGATCGCGGGTGACACGGCGATCGTAGATCAGAGGGTCGAGGGGGGCGAGGAGCAACGGGGAGTTTTCGATTTTAGAATTTTGATTTTCGATTTGGTCGAGCAGGGGGAGGTCGGAGCGGAGGCAGTGGAGGGTGGGGCAGTTTTCGATGGAGAGGGGGTGGACGAGGTCGGAGACGAGGGGGAGTTCGTCGCGGGTGAGGCGGACGAGGCGGCGCTGGCGGAGTTTGAGGAGGACGAGATAGCGGGCGGTTTCGGCGGGTGAAGGCGCGGCGGCGGAGAGGACGCTGGCGGGCAGAACGCGTTCGGGGAGATCGTAAACGCGGCGTTGGTCGCGTCGGTGGGAGATGAGGACGCGGCCGTGGAAGAAGAGTTTTTGGAGCGTGGATTTGGCGAGGGTGGCGGCGCCCCAGACGCGGCGGGCGCGGCCGGTGTCGGTGAAGTCGTCGGACGAAAGCGGTCCGCGGGCGGCGATTTCGGCGAGGATGCGTTCAGCGAGGGATTTTTCTCGCGGAGTGAGGCGGCCGGACCATGGGCCGTGGGTGCGCGCGCGACGTTGCATCGTGGCGAGGAGGTGGGGCCAGGCTTCGAGGGGAAAAGCGACGAGGATGTTGGAGCCGGGCAGGTGGTGCTCGAAGGCGAGGCGGGCGTCGCGGGGTTTAGGGTTTTGAGTCGTGGGTTTTGGGTTGGATTCAGCGGCGTCCGGGGCGGGGTCGTGGTGGAGGTGGCGCATGAGGTCGCCTTCGCGGTAGTCGCGGACGCGGTTGCGGAGAATGAGATCGTGCATGCGACCGCAGACGTTGATGGGGTCGATTTGCACGTAGCCGAGGTGGGCGAGGGCGGTGGCGACGTCGGCGACGGGTTCGTCGAGCAGGACGGCGCGGCGCGCGAAGCGGCGGGCCTGAAGCGGAGTGAGGACGAGCGGAGCCGGAGTCACGGGAGAACTCCGACGGTGTCGGGCAAAGTGCAAAAAACAAGCCGCGCTGCACGGGGCAGCGCGGCTGTTATGAGGGAGCAACAACCAGTCGTGATTAACGCACTAACCGAAAAAAGGTGCGATCAGGCGCACGCAATCTGCGGGCGACCGTATGTGGCGCGCGACGGGAGGAACCATTCGCCGGGGGCGGCGCCGGGGGCGAATTCGGGGCAGGCTTCGGCGAGAAGCGTGCGGAGATTTTCGCGGGCACGGGCAATGCGGCTTTTGACGGTGCCGACATTGATGCCGAGGGTGGCGGCGATTTCCTCGTAGGAGCGATTGAGGACGTTGCGCAGCGTGAGGATTTCGCGATGGCGGGCGTCGAGTTTTTCCATGCACATGTCGACGAGCGTGGAAAATTCGCCCGCGACCGTTTCCTGCGCGGGGTCTTGCACGACATCGGCCACGAGATCGGCGAACGTCGCCGCGCTGTCGTCGCTGAGGGCGCAGTCGAGCGAAAGGGAGTCCTGACGACGACGGCGGAAGAAATACCAGTAGCGATTGCGGGCGAGGTTGACGGCGATGCGATAGAGCCAGGTCGCGAGCGAGGAATCGCCGCGGAAGTTGGCCAAGCCGCGATGCGCGCGGATGAAGGTGTCTTGGGTGATCTCCTCGGCGTCGGCGTGGTTGCGGAGCAAACCAAGCGTGACGGTGAAGATCTTGCCACGGTAGCGCTCCATGATCTCGACGAAGGCAGACTCGTCACCCTCGGCGAAGCGCTTGACGAGAGCGTCGTCGATGGCGGCGTCGGGAGTGACACGGCGGACGTTTTCGGTCTGGGAAGCGCGAACCTGTTTGGTGGAAGTGGGAACGTAGGCTGGCATAGGAGAAAAGGTTAATGTGTGTGCGACGGGCTCCCTATACCTTGCCGCGTGCCAGCTACGTTGATTCGCGCATAAGTCGTTTAACCGAAGGGACCTAAAGTTTTCAGCCCGGAGTCATAACAACCTTTTAACACCGTTTTCCGTGCAAATTGCAGTCGGTGCATGGGCGGTTCGCGCAATCCGCCCACAGGTGTGCAGCGAAAATGTCGGATCTGAAGAATCCGGTGGGGCAGCTCCTGAGGGAGCATGGGTTGCAGGATGGACCCTTTAACGACGCGGTGGTGCGGGGAGTTGAGTAAATTTTCGCCAACGCGGGCGCTTTCTGTTCTGTGAGCGCGCGATGAAGGAAGTCCGTTTCGAGAAAGCGCGGAAGTTGATCTGCGCGCTGCATGTCACGATCCGCGAAACGCTGTCGAATGCGCGGGAGCGTCAGGCGCGGCGGTTTGGAGTGGTGGCGGGGGTGACGACGGCGGACACGATTTACCACATCGATCGGCTGAGCGAGGCGGCGATCCTGGGCTGGTTCGAGGAGCACTGGCCGAGGACGTGGCCGGTGGAGCTGGTGATGGAAGGATTGGAGGACGGGGAAACGACGACGTTTCCGCGTGGAACGCCGGTGGAGCGGACGGAATTTAAATGCATCCTCGATCCGATCGATGGGACGCGGGGGTTGATGCACGACAAGCGGAGTGCGTGGGTGTTGACGGGGCTGGCGCGGCAGCGCGGGGCGCGGACGACGCTGAAGGACATCGAAGTGGCGGTGATGACGGAGCTGCCGACGAGCAAACAGTGGCGGGCGGATCAGATCAGCGTCGTGCGCGGGGCGGGGCGGCGCGGCGTGGTGGCGGAGGCGGTGGACGTGAGGACGGGAAAGAAGCGGAAGTTCGTGCCGCGGCTGTCGGGCGCGAAGGATTTTCGGCACGGGTTTGCGTCACTGGCGCGGTTTTTCCCGGAAGGGAAGGCGCTGACGGCGCAGATCGAGGAGGAGTTGTGGCGGGAGTTGCACGGGGAAGCGGGAGGCTCGCCGCTGGTGTTTGACGACCAATACATCAGCACGGGCGGGCAGATCTACGAACTGCTGGTGGGGCATGATCGAATGGTCGGGGACATCCGGCCGCGGGTGCTGGCGAAGTTGGGGATCGCGTCGTCGCTGACGTGTCACCCCTACGATATTTGCACGGAGCTGATTTTGCGGGAAGCGGGGGGAATCGTGGAAAGCCCGGAGGGGAAGCGGTTGGACGCGCCGTTGGACACGACGACGCCGGTGGCATGGGTGGGTTTTGCCAATGCAACGCTGGCGCGGGAGGTGCGACCGGTGTTGAGGCGGTTGATGGAGAAGTATCTTTGAAGGCGGGCGGGGCAGAAGCGGTTGATCGAAAATTCTGCTTCCGTTTTCGGAGCGGCGGCCTACGGTCTCGCGTTCCTGCGCCGGAGAGGTGGCAGAGTGGTCTATCGCACCGCACTCGAAATGCGGAGTGTCGCAAGGCACCGAGGGTTCGAATCCCTCCCTCTCCGCCAGTTTTTTGGGAGGCGAAAAACGGAGCGTGAAGCTGGCGGTATCGATCGTGGGGCAGGGCTTGGCGGGGACGCTGCTGGCGTGGGAGCTCGAAACGGCTGGCGTGGCGTTTTCGATCGTCGATGCGGGGCACGCGCGCGCGGCGAGCAAGGTGGCGGCGGGGATTATCAATCCGATCACCGGGCGGCGATTGGTGAAAAGCGAAGGTGTCGAAACGCTGCTGCCGGTGGCGCGAGCGTGTTACCAGAGAATCGAGCGGGAATTGGGCGAAACGCTGTGGCGCGAGATGCGCGTGCGGCGGTGGTTCGCGGACGAGCGCGAGCGGGAGGTGTTTGCGGAGAAACGCGCGAACGGGGTGTTGGCGCCGTTTGCGGGCGAGGCGGACGAGGCTGGATTTTGGATCGAAGGGGCGGCGCGGGTGGAATTGGGGAACTTGATCGGAATGTCGCGCGAGCGGTGGCGGGAGCGCGGGGTTCTGCGGGAGGGGAGAGTGGAAGAATTGGGTGGAGAGGGGGCGCTGGCGGTGACGATCGATTGTCGAGGCGCAGAGACGAAAGGCGCGGGCGAGGTGGCGTGGCGGTATTCAAAAGGTGAATGCGTGGAGATGCGGATGAGCGGGCTTGATCCCGGTGTGGTGTGGAATCGGCGGCACTGGCTCGTGGCGACGGGCGACGGGGTGGCGAAGGCGGGGGCGACGAACGAACCGGGGCGGCGGGATTATGAGATGACGGAAGACGCACGGATGAAGCTCGAGCGGAGCGTGCGGGCGATGGGTTTCGAAGACTTCGAAATCGTCGGGCAGACGGTGGGCGTGCGCGTTTATGCGCCGGACAAGCGGCCGGTGATGGGATGGATATCGAAGGAGCGGCGGGGAATTTTTGGCGGGCTGGGAGCGAAAGGGGCGCTGTATGCGCCGGCGCTGGCGCGGGCGTGGGTGGAGCATCTGGTCGCCGGCGTGACGATTCCGGCGGGGTGGGATGTGGCGCGGTTTCGGCGTGGCGAAGACGTGGGCTGAAACGCTGCACCACGTCGCGTCAGGCCGATATTCATCGCAGAAAAAAGACGGTTCGTCGCAGGGCGGCGCTTATCCGCTTGTGTCCCGTTCGTCGCAGCGGAACAACCGTTCGTCGCATGAGCAAAGCCTGGGTGAGATATACCGTGATCGCCGCAGCGGCGATTTTCATGGGGTTCGTGCTGACGGTGGAGCTGTATTTCCACATGCGGGCGGAGATGCTGTATTCCGGCCGCGAGGCGGAGATGGATTGGGATCTCGTGGCGATGGCGGTGCCGCAGTTTGGGCGGGCGGCGATGTGGGCGATGGTGGCGCCGTTGATTTTGCGGATGCGGCAGAAGATGCCGCTGGAGCGCGGGCGTTGGGCGGGCGGGATCGCGTTTCACCTCTGCGGGAGCGTGGTGGTGATGGCCACGTTTTATCTCGGGCGGATCTGGAGTCACACGATTTTCTTTCCGGAGGAAGGCGAGGGCGGTTTCTGGACGATCGCGCTGGATGGGTTTCACGGCCGCAACATGGTCGACATGGCGTTTTACTGGGGCGTGGTGGCGTTTGGCTACAGCCTGGAGATCTATCAAAAATACAAGAACGAGGAGCTGAAGGCGGCGCAGCTCGAGGCGCGGTTGATCGAGACGGAGTTGAAGGCGCTGCGGCAGCAGATGCATCCGCATTTCCTGTTCAACACGATGAACACGATCGCGGTGCTGGTGCGCGAAGGACGCAACGCCGACGCGGTGAACCTGCTCGCGCGGCTGAGTTCGCTGCTGAGGATGTCGCTCGACAACACGGGTGTGCCGGAAGTGACGCTGCAGCAGGAACTGGATTTTCTGGCGCACTACATCGAAATCCAGAAGGCGCGGTTTTCGGACCGGTTGAACGTGGCGATGGAAATCGATCCGCCGGCGCTGGTGGCGCGGATTCCGAACCTGATTCTCCAGCCGATCGTGGAGAACGCGATCCTGCACGGCGTGGCGCCGAAGGCGGAGCCGGGGCACGTGCAGGTGAACGCGCGCGTGGAAGGCGACCGGTTGCGACTCGAGGTGCGAGACGACGGGCCCGGAATCGTGAACGGCACGAAGCACGTGAAGGAAGGCGTGGGACTCGCGAACACGCGAGAGCGACTGGCGAAAATTTACGGGCCGCGCACGCAACTCACGTTGAACAGCGAGCCGGGGCGCGGCGTCTGCGTGGAAATCGTTTTACCCTACCGCACATGAACGCGAACAACGCCCCCGGTTTTGCCTCCCGTATCCGCACGATCATCGTCGACGACGAGCCCGCGGCGCGGCGCGGTGTGCGGCTGCTGCTCGAAAGCGATCCGGCGATCGAGATCGTGGGCGAGGCCGGAGGCGGCATCGAGGCGGTGGACCTGATCATGGAGCAGCGGCCGGCGCTGGCGTTTCTCGACGTGCAGATGCCGGGCTGCGACGGCTTCGAGACGCTGGCGCGCGTGGGCGCGGAGCATGCGCCGGTGGTGGTGTTCGTGACGGCCTACGACGAGCATGCGCTGCGGGCGTTCGAGGTGAGCGCGGTGGACTATCTGTTGAAGCCCTACGACGACGCGCGGTTCGAGGCGGCGTTGAAGCGGGCGAAGGACGCGGTGCGGCACCGACAGACGCCGCAGGTGGACGAGCGCCTGTATCAGTTGCTTGGTTACCTGCAGACGGGCGCGGCGCCGGTGGCGCCGGCGGTGAGCAATCGCATCCTGGTGAAGTCGTCGGGGGAGATATTTTTCCTGAAGGCGGAGGAGATCGATTGGATCGAGGCGGAGGGGGACTACATGAAGTTTCATGTCGGCGGGAAAACGCATCTGATGCGCGAGACGATGTCGCGGCTCGAGGCGCGGCTGGATCCGAAGCGGTTCATCCGGATTCATCGGTCGACGATCGTGAACGTCGATCGCATGCGGAAGCTGAGTCCGTCGTTTGCGGGCGAGTATGCGGTAATCCTGCAGGATGGGACGAAGCTGAAGTTGAGCCGCGGATACCATGAACGGATCGCGGCGTTGTTGAAGCAGGCGTTGTGAGAGCGGGAGAGGGCGCGACGCGCCGGCGCGCGGCGCGGACGGTTGGTCGTAAAATTTCGAGGGTTCGTCGAAATTTCTGAAACCATCGACGGGGGGTTCGGGTTGTTTGGCGCGTGCCCCCGCTTTTCCGCCCAACCCTCCTCGTCCTGCTTCTGCTCCCCGCTCTGGCGCATGGCGCCCTGTCGCTCGATCACGCCCGTCGTGCGCGGGCGATGATCGGAGAGGAAACCTGGTCCCAGATCGTCGAAGTCGAGAACACGAACGCCGAGAGCGTGTATCCAGCTTCCTTACACGCGCTGGTGTTCGAGCTCGGCGGGATCCTGTGGTTCTATACCGACACGGATGGAACGCAGAGTTTTTCGCTGCACCAAAACAACCTGCCGGCGGAGAAGAAGGATTTCGCGCCGCTGCTGCGGGCGATCGATCCGGGTTTCACGAAGCACACCGTGCTGGCGGAGGACGAACTCGCGGCGCTGCCGGCGCCGGCGGCGGACGCGCCGCTGCCGAACGGGTGTTTCATCGAAAGCTATGCGGCGCTGCGGGACCGGGTGGAACAGGGCGAATTGATCGTGGGTGCGCGGCTGATGTCGTTCTACGCGGCGGGTCGTCGCGCGGGACACACGGTGCTGACCTACGAGACGCCGCGCGGCGCTTTCGTGCTCGATCCGTCGGCGGCGGCGAAGCCGCGGCGGATCGATCGGAAGCAGGTGAACGATCCGATGGCGATCGCCCGGATGCTGGTGCCGGGCGTGCCGATCGTGCAGGCGCGGTGGGTGCCGAGGCTGCGCCATCTCGAACTGCCGCTGCTGGCGAAGGCGGAAGCGGAGAAGGCGGGCGCGTTGGGATCGGAGCGCGTCAACGGCGGTTGAGCGCGGACGAAATTCGTTCGACGCGGAACGGCGGGCGTTGGACGCAAACCGCCCCGCGGCCGGCGCAGCGGGAGGACCGGCGGTCGCAAAGCATTTGGTGAAGCGGCGGAAGAGGCGGAATGTATCCACGTTTACGTGACGAGGTTCGCGCGTCGTCACGCGGGGAAAACGCAACACGGCACACCATGAAAAATCATCTGCGCCTCCGGGATGGAGGCAGGCGGCGGGCGTTGCTCGCCCGGGGGATCGCGGTCGGGGCGGCGACGCTGTCGCCGGCTCAAATGACGGAGGAGGACGAGACGGTGCAGTTGTCGGCGATGGTCGTGACGGGGTCGAACTTGCCGACGGCGGGGGAGACGCCGGTGGCGCCGGTGACGATCGTCTCGACGGCGGACATCGCGCGGACGGGGGTGATGAACGATTTGTTGCAGGTGATCCGAAAGACGTCGCCGCAGTTTTCGGGGAACTCGAATCTCGGGGTGGCGAACGGCAATATCTCGAGCGGGTTGACGAACGGGGCGTCGTCGCTGGCGCTGCGCAATCTGGCGACGCTGGTGTTGGTGAACGGCCGGCGGCTGGCGGCGGCGCCGGTGGGCGCGACGGGCGGGAATGTGTTTGTCGATGTCGGATCGATTCCGGTGAGCGCGGTGGAACGGATCGAAGTGCTCACGGATGGGGCGTCGGCGATCTACGGCACCGACGCGGTGAGCGGCGTGGTGAACATCATCCTGAAGACGGATTTCGAAGGCGGGGAAGCGGGCGCGCGTTATGGCGGCACGCGCAACACGGGGCACTACGAGGAGAAGGCGGCGTGGGGCGTGGTGGGCGGACAGCTCGGCGTGAACGGCCCGCGCGTGACGGCGGCCTACGAGTGGAGCAAGACGGATCCGCTCTACAACATCGAGCGGCCGTTCGCGACGCCGAGTTATGGGACGACGAATTTCGCGGGAGCGATCCAGATCGGCGACCACGATGCGGACGGGAACTTCATCGGAGATCCGCTCGGGTATTATTTGCTCGATCCGGGTCTGCCGGCTCCGCGGGCGGGGTCGACTCTGGAGGAGCGGGGTTACACCGGGCCGTTCGACGCGGCGGCGATGTTGCGGATCTTCGATTTGTCGGAGTTCACCTCGATGCTGATCGGGACGGAGAAGAAGATCTTCACGCTGTCGGCGGACCAGAAGCTGTCGGACCGCGCGACGCTGTTCGGCGATTTGATTTTTGCGCGAACGAAGACGGCGTCGCAGCTCAACGCGCAGCCGTTGACGATCACGTTGGAGGCGGATCATCCGGCGAACATCCTGGGCGAGCCGGTGAGCGTGCGGAATCGGTTCGTGGAGTTTCCGCGTCGGTATATTTCGGATACGGATTCGCTGCGCGCGGTCGGCGGGATCAAGGGCGCGCTCGACGATCGGTGGTCGTGGGAAACGGCGGTGAACTACAGCCAGGCGGTGCAGGACTTCGCGAACACGGGGCTGGTGCGCACGTCGGCGCGGGAGGCGGCGGTCGAGGCGGGCGAGGTGAATCTGTTTGCGCGCGAGCAGTCGATGAGCGCGCTCGAGCCGCTGTTCGGTGCGGCGCGGGGGGAGTTCACGAGCGAGTTGATCTCATGGGATGTGAAGTTCGTCGGCACGGATCTGCTGCAGGCGCCCGGCGGAGGCGTGAGCATGGCGGCGGGATTCGAAGTGAGGGAAGAATCGTTGGAGGCGACGTCGGATCCGGACAGCCAGTCGGCGACGTTTGCGTATGATTCAGGGACGACGATCGATCCCTTCGACGAGAAGCGGAGGATCACGTCGCTGTTTGCGGAGATGCGGATCCCGCTCGTGGGCGAGGCGAATCGGATGCCGGGGATCTACGCCGCGGACCTGACGATTGCGGGGCAGCACGAACGCTACAGCGACACGGACGACCCGACGGTGCCGAAGATCGCGCTGCGGTATCAGCCGAGGGGAGACGACCTGTTGTTGCGGTTCACGTTTTCAAAGTCGTTCGCGGCCCCGACGCTTTACGACATCAACGCGCCGACGGGCATCGGTTTTACGGGATCGCTGCCGGAGTTCGACAGCAACCAGGCGCATCTGCTGCTGACGCCGGTGACAGAGCTGTCGCCCTCGCGTTCGACGAACTATTCGGCGGGCGTGGTGTGGACGCCGGCGGGAGTGGAGGGGTTGTCGGTGTCGGTGGATTATTTCGATGTCGAGCAGACGGCGGTGATCTCGAATTTGAACGCGTCGGGCGTGTTGGATCAGGTGTTTCACGACGTGGAAGTGCGGGGCTCGGAGTCGCCGTATGCGGCGTTGATCCACTACGGCAGTTTCACGGGGCCGACGATTGCGGAGCCGGGGCAGATCAGCGGGCTCGGGTTGGACAATCTTTACTTCGTGATTCCGTCGTCGAGCAACCTCGGCACGCAGAAGCTGGACGGACTGGATATCAAGATCAGCTACGAGCGGCCCGTGGACGCGGCGAAGATCCGTTGGGACAGCACGACGACGTATTATCGCAGCTACAAAATCCAAGTGGCGCCGGGGGCGCCGTTCACGGAGACGGCGGCGCTGGTGACGGGGTTGAACGGAAGCATCCCGCGGTGGCGCAGCTACAATGTGCTGACGTATACGCGCGGCGATTTCGCGGTGGACGTGGCGCACACGTATTACAGCGCGATGACGGACACGGCGTGGTCGCCGGACTGGATTCCGGACTACGCGCAGCGGGTGGGGCCGTATTCGGTGTTCGATGCGAGCGTGACGTATACGCTGGCGGGCGAGCGGCGGTGGTTCAAAGGACTGCAGCTCACGGCGGGGGTGAACAACCTCGGGAACAAACTGCCGCCGCGCTCGGTGACGTATGACAGCTTGTCGAATGCGGACGTGGACGAGTTCAACCCGATCGGGCGGTTGTTTTATGTTTCGGCGCGGTATCGCTTTTGAGTGACGAGGCGGTGGTGCGCCCATGCCGTCCGCGGGAAGCGGCCCGATGGCGGGGAGGACGCGCGGGCAATAGATTCCGCGATGGAGACCACCACCCCTGGAACCTCTGGGCGATCTGTCGCCCAACCGGCGCGCGAACCCTCACGGATCACGGTGCCGGGCAATCGCGGGGTCAAAGTCGTGCGTTCCTGCACGATCCGACGCCCCGCCGCGGAACTCTATCAATTCTGGCGCTCGCTCGAAAACCTCGCGCAGGTGATCAAGCACCCCGTCACCATCACGCGAATTTCGGACACGGAATCGCATTGGGCGGTGAGCGCGCCCGGCGACAAGACGGTCGAATGGGACGCGGCGATCATCAACGACGAGCCGAACGAGCTGATCGCGTGGCGTTCGAAAGAAGGCGCCGAGATCGCGAATGCGGGCACGGTGCGATTCGAACCGGCGCCGGGCGACGAAGGCACGGAAGTGCGCGTGCAACTCGAGTATGATGCGCCCGGCGGGAAGTTCAGCGCGTTGCTGGCGAAGCTGTCGGGCGAGGAGCCGGAGCAGCAGGTGGCGGAGGCGTTGCGACGCTTCAAGGCGTTGATGGAAAGCGGCGAGATTCCGACGACGGAAGGGCAGTCGGCGGGCGGACCGCAGGCGAAGAAACGCCGCGAGGAGCGGTTGCAGCGTGAACGGAGGATCGCCTCATGAAGGCCGTTTGCTGGATGGGGAAACGCGAGATGGAGGTGCAGGACGTCGACGATCCGGCGATCCTGAATCCCGGCGACGCGATCGTGAAAGTGACGTCGACGGCCATCTGCGGCTCGGACCTGCATTTGTATAACGGATACATGCCGACGATGGAGAAAGGCGACATCATGGGGCATGAGTTCATGGGCGAGGTCGTCGAAGTGGGTCAGGGCGTGAAGAAATTGAACATCGGCGATCGCGTGGTGGTGCCGTTTACGATCTCGTGCGGCGGCTGCGCGCATTGCGCGAGACAGCAGTGGTCGTTGTGCGACAACTCGAATCCGAATGCGTGGATGGCGGAGAAGCTGATGGGTTACAGTCCGGCGGGGTTGTTCGGCTACTCGCATTTGACGGGCGGATACGCCGGCGGGCAGGCGCAGTATGTGCGCGTGCCGTATGCGGATCACGGTCCGATGGTGGTCGAGAACGATTTACCGGACGACAAACTGTTGTTCCTCACCGATATTTTTCCCACCGGCTACATGGCGGCGGAAAACTGTGAGATTAAGCCGGACCAGACGGTGGTGGCGGTGTGGGGCTGCGGGCCGGTCGGGCAGTTCGCGATTCGCAGCGCGCTGATGTTGGGCGCGGCGAAAGTGTATGCGATCGACAATGTGCCCGAACGACTCGCGATGGCCGAGGCGGCGGGTGCGATCAAGATCGAGGATAACGAAGACGTGCTCGAGCAGTTGCGCGATCATACGGGCGGGCGCGGACCGGACGCGGCGATCGATGCGGTCGGAATGGAGGCGCATGGATCGGCCTACGATCACGTGAAGCAGACATTGAAACTGGAGACGGATCGACCGTATGCGTTGCGGCAGGCGATGCGGGCGGTGCGGAAAGGCGGGATCCTGTCGATTCCGGGCGTGTATGGCGGCTTCCTCGACAAGGTTCCGTTTGGCGCGGTGTTCAACAAAGGCGTGACGATCAAGACGGGGCAGACGCACGTGCAGCGTTATCTGCGTCCGCTGCTCCAACACGTGGAACAAGGGAGAATCGATCCCTCGTTTGTGATCACGCATCGCGTGCCGCTGACCCGTGCGCCGGAGATGTATGATACGTTCTGCGAGAAGCGGGATGAGTGCATCAAGGTCGTGCTGGATCCCGCGGCGTAGCGCCGAGGAGTGGAGGCAAAGAAAAAGACGCGGCGATGGGCCGCGTCTTTTTTTTGGATGGAGGAAAGGAATGGGCGTCGGCTAGGAGGCGGTAACGGGCGTGAAGAGATCGGCAAGCACCTGGCGGAGTTCGGAAGGAAACACCGGTTTGTAGAGGATGCGGTCGACCTTGAGTTTCTGATACGTCTCGTTCACGGCGGGGCTCAGCTCGGAGCAGAAGATCAGCACCTTGCCCTGATAGGGAAGTTCGCGCATGCGCGTGACGAGTTCGATGCCGTTGATGTGCGGCATGTGGTGATCGGTGATGACCAGATCGTAGGCTTGGGGATCGGCGGTGATGCGATCGAGCGCCTGCTGACCGTCGCCCACGCACTCGATGAGGTGTCCCTCGCGGCTGAGGGCGATGCGGGCGACCTCGCGCAGTTCGCGCATGTCATCCGCGTAGAGAATACGCAGAAGTTTTTTCGGGGGATTGACCTCGTTTTGAAGCATTGTCGGTGGGCGTTGGAATGGGCCCGAGCAAACTGGACCAGAGTGTGGTTCCACCGACTTCCGATTGCACGCGGGGTTCTGCGAAAATTCCGCGAAAAAAGTCCCTGAGATGACATCGGGCGGAAGCTGAGCGGGGTTAGCGGTGCGCTTCCGAACCCATGGTGGTGGACGCCGCGCGACGACGTGTCGGAAAGAGCGCAAGGCGCTGGCGCAGACGAATTCTGTCGAGGGAAAGGAGTTGCGAACGTGGCAGCTCGGAGTGGGAGCGTCGAGGAAGCGGCGGGGATGCAAGCGCGAGGAAAGTGGAAGGCGCGGCGAACCGGAGGAAACGGCGGAACACTATGCCGCGAGTTATGAAAACGTCCCTCAAGCTTGTTGCCCTGCTCGCTATCGGCGTAGCGGGCGTTCTCTCTTTGCCGACCGGCTGCGCCGGCACGGCCACCCGTCAGAGCACCGGCGAATACGTCGACGATGCGGCGATCACGGCGAAAGTGAAAACGGCTCTCGTCCGCGACGAGATTGTGAAGGCCATGCAGGTCGACGTGACGACGTTCAAAGGCAACGTGCAGCTCGCCGGTTTCGTGGACACCGAGGAGCAGAAGTCGCGTGCGGCGATGCTTGCGGCGGGCATCGAAGGCGTGACGAACGTCACGAACAACATCAGCGTAAAAGGCACGGCGGAATAGGCGGGGCGACGCTGCAGGAATTTTCGGAGCCGGCGGCGCAGGCGGCCGGCTTTTTTCATGTTCGAATCGCGACTACGGATCGGTAGGGTGCGCGAATATGAAGCAAATGTTTCGCCCGATTCTGGCGTTGGGAACGATGGCAGCGGTGATGCAAGCGGCGGTGTCGGAGCCGGTGCGGTTGTGGCCGGGAAAGCCGCCGGGCGAGACGACGGTGCTGCCGGCGGAAGTCGACACGACGAAGCCGACGGACCGGCTGGTGAACGGCAAACGCATCGTGCGGTTGGGGAATGTGTCGGAGCCGACGATCACGATCTATTCGCCCGATCCGGCGAAGAACACGGGGGCGGCGGTGATCGTGGCGCCGGGTGGCGGCTACACCATTCTCGCCTACGAGCTCGAAGGGTCGGAAGTGTGCGAGTGGTTGAATTCGATCGGGGTGACGGGCGTGTTGTTGAAATATCGCGTGCCGCAGCGCGAAGGCCGGGAGCGCTACGAGGCGCCGTTCGAGGATGCGCAGCGGGCGATGGGGATCGTGCGGTCGCGGGCGAAGGACTTTGGGATCGATCCGCAGAGGATCGGAATGCTCGGGTTTTCGGCGGGGGCGCATCTGACGGCGGTGTTGAGCAACCATCACGGCGGGCGCACGTATGAGCGGATCGATGCGGCGGACGACGTGAGCTGCCGGCCGGATTTCACGCTGCTGATCTACCCGGCGTATCTGACGATCAAGGAGAAGAACAACGAGATCGCGCCCGAGCTGCCGGTCAGCACGAAGACGCCGCCGACGTTTGTGGTGATGACCGAAGACGACTCGGTGCGCGTGGAGAACGCGCTGTTCTACTACCTCGCGTTGAAGAACGCGGGCGTGCGGGCGGAGATGCACCTGTATCCGGAAGGTGGACACGGCTATGGCCTGCAGCGGACGAAAGCGGCGGTGACGACGTGGCCGGCGCGGGCGGAAGAGTGGATGCGAAGCGAGGGGATTTTGCGGTAGGGCAAAGTGCGGGCTAGAGCGCCGCACGACTTTCATGCGGCTTGGCAACGGGGCGCGGGCGCGTTTACTCGCGCGCATGTTTACCCCGAACGTTTCCCGCCGGCTGGCGTTGCCGGCTTTTTTGTCGTTATCGTTTTGCGCAGCGGCCTTAGGGGCGGATCGGGACTGGCCCGTTTACCTCGGGGACAAGGCGGGGAGCCACTATTCGACGCTGGATCAGATCACGCCGGAGAACGTCGGGCGGTTGGAGGTCGCGTGGACCTTCCATGCGGGCGACGCGACGGATCAGACGCAGATCCAATGCAATCCGTTGGTGATCGATGGCGTGCTGTATGGGACGACGCCACGGTTGAAGGTGTTCGCGCTGGATGCGGCGACGGGGAAGGAGCTGTGGCGGTTCACGCCGGCCGAGCCGAATGGAGTGAATCGCGGGCTGGCGTATTGGACGGATGGAAACGACAAGCGGATCTTGTTTGGCGCGGGGAAGTGGTTGCACGCGATCGACGCGAAGACGGGGAAGCTGTGCGAGGATTTCGGCGAGAAGGGACGGGTGGATCTGTCGGAGGGACTCGGCCGCGACGTCACCGGACTGGCGATACAGGCGAACACGCCGGGCGTGGTGTATCGCGATTTGATCGTGATGGGCATGCGGCTGGGCGAGGGGCCGGCGCCGGCGGCGCCGGGGCATATTCGCGCGTATAATGTGCGGACGGGAAAGATGGTATGGAGGTTCAATACGCTGCCGCAGCCGGGCGAGCCCGGTTACGAGACTTGGCCGGAAGATGCGTATCAGCGGGTGGGCGGCGTGAACGTGTGGACGGGCATGACCGTGGATGAGGAGCGCGGGCTGTTGTTCTGCCCGGTCGGATCGGCGACGTTCGACTTCTGGGGCGGCGATCGCGTGGGCGACAATCTTTACGCGAACTGCCTGCTCGTGCTCGACGCGGCGACGGGCAAGCGCGTGTGGCACTATCAATTTGTGCGGCACGATATTTGGGACCGCGATCCGCCGGCGCCGCCGAATCTGCTGACGGTGAAGCGCGACGGGAAGGAGATTCCGGCGGTCGCGCAGGTGACGAAGTCGGGGCACGTGTTCGTGTTTCACCGGGAGACGGGCGAGCCGTTGTTTCCGATCGAGGAGATCGCGGTGCCGACGTCGGATCTGGCGGGAGAAGTGACGTCGCCGACGCAGCCGGTGCCGGTGAAGCCGAAGCCCTTTGCGCGGCAGTTGTTCACGGCGGAGGAGATCACGGATCGCACGCCGGAAGCGCGCCGCGCGGTGTTGGAGCGGTTCGCGCGGCTGCGGCCGCACACGATGTTTCAACCGCCGAGCCGGGAAGGGACGATCATCTTTCCGGGCTTCGACGGCGGCGCCGAATGGGGCGGAGCGGCGGTCGATCCGAATGGGATTCTTTATGTGAACGCCAACGAGATGGCGTGGATTCTCGCGATGATCGATGCGAGCGGCGCGACGTCGCTGGGTGAACAGGTTTATTTGCAGAACTGCACGGGCTGCCACGGCGCGAATCGGGAAGGCAATGCGGCGGCGAGCATTCCGTCGCTGGCGGACGTGAACCGGCGGCTGACGCGCGAGGAGACCTTCGAGGTCGTGACGAAAGGGCGGAACGTGATGCCGCCGTGGGGATTTTTGTCGGAGGCGCAGCGGCATGCGGTGGTGGGCTTTATCCGCGGCGAGGCGGAGTCGCCGAAGCCGGCGCGGAGCAACGATCAGGAGGAAAAGGTAAGCGAGGAGAAGTGGACGACGTATGTGTCGGACCAGGACAAGCCGGGCTTTCGCGAGCCGCCGTTTACGCACACGGGCTATAATCGTTTTCTCGATCCGGACGGTTATCCGGCGGTGCGTCCGCCGTGGGGCACGTTGAACGCGATCGATTTGAACACGGGCGAATACGTGTGGAAGACGACGCTGGGCGAGCTGCCGGAGTTGACGGCGAAGGGAATTCCGCCGACGGGCACGGAGAATTACGGCGGCCCGGTGGTGACGGCGGGCGGCGTGATTTTCATCGGCGCGAGCAAGGACGAGCATTTCCGGGCGTTTGACCGGAAGACCGGCCGCGAGCTGTGGAAGACGAAGCTGCCGGCGGGCGGCTATGCGACGCCATCGACGTATGAGGTCAACGGACGGCAGTTCGTCGTGATCGCGTGTGGCGGTGGTAAAATGGGCACGAAGAGCGGCGACGCGTATGTGGCGTTCGCGCTGCCGGAGCGGAAGTGATGGCGATGGAAACGGCCGCAAAAAGGCGCAGAAGGCACAAAAAGGATAGGGAGTTTTGCAGGTTTGGTGTCTCGTTGCGGCCATGAATCAAGTCGAGGTTCCGTCATCTAGCGGATTGAATCGGCGCGAGTTTGTGAAGGCGGCGGCGGGGGCGGCAGCGCTCGTGGCGGCGGGTGAATGGCGTATGAGTGCGGCGGATACGGCGGCGACGAGTGATGTGCCATGGTATCGGCGGTGCGTGCGGTGGGGGCAGACGAATTTGACGGAGCTCGATCCGGCCCGCTTCGACGTGGGTTGGTGGCGCGAGCATTGGAAGCGGACGGCGCTCGATGGCGTGCTGGTGAACGGCGGAGGAATCACGGCGTATTATCCCACCGAGGTGCCGTTTCACCGGCGGGCGGAATTTTTGGGCGGGCGAGATTTGTTTGGCGAAATCACGCGGGCGGCGCATGAGGACGGGCTGGCGGTGTTTTCACGGATGGATTCGAACCGGGCGGACGAAGCGTTTTACCGGGCGCATCCGGACTGGTTTGCGCACGATGCGGACGGGAAACCCTACACGTGGACGAACCTGTATCAGGCATGCGTGAACGGGCCGTATTACGACGAGTATATGCCGGCGGTGTTGCGGGAGATCGCGACGCGTTACCGGCCGGAGGGATTCACGGACAACAACTGGAACGGGCCGATGCGGCATCAGCCGTGTTTCTGCGCGAACTGCGAACGGAAGTTTCGGGCGCGGACGGGCGAGGGAATTCCGCGGAAGGCGGATTGGAATTCGCCGATTTATCGCGAGTGGATCATGTGGAATTACGAGCGGCGGTTGGAGATCTGGGATCATTTCAACCGGACGACGCGGGAGGCGGGCGGGCCGCACTGCATCTGGGTGGGGATGATGGCGGGATCGCAGAACTGGCAGTCGCGGGTGTTTCGCGACGATCGGGAAGTTTATCGGCGAGCGGAGATGGTGATGCTGGACGACCAGAGGCGTCACGACAACCGCGGTTTCCAGCACAACGCCGAAGTGGGAAAACGGATACGCAGCACCGGCGGCTGGGACAAGATCGTGCCGGAGAGCATGGCGATGTATCATCTCACGGAGAACAATTTCCGGCTGGCGGCGAAGCCGGCGCCGGAGGTGCGGATGTGGGTGGTGGAAGGATTCGCGGGCGGCGTGCAGCCGTGGTGGCACATGGTGGGGTCGGTGCAGGACGACCGGCGGATGTTCGAGACGGCGGTGCCGTTGTGGCGGTGGCACCGCGAGCACGAGGAGTTTCTGCTCAACCGGCGTCCGGTGGCGACGGTGGGGCTGGTGTGGTCGCAGCGGAACATGGATTTTTTCGGGCGGGACGACGGCGCCGCGCACGTGGACGATCCGTGGAACGGCTGGACGCAGGCGCTGGTGCGCGGGCGGATTCCGTATGTGCCGGTGCACGCGGACGACGTGGAGCGGGAGGCGGCGGAGCTGGGATTGAAGCTTTTGATTCTGCCGAACGTGGCGGCGTTGTCGGATGCGCAGGTGTCGACGCTGCGGCGCTTCGTGGAGACGGGCGGGAGTTTGTTGGCGACGGGACTGAGTTCGCTGTGCAACGAGTGGGGCGACGTGCGGGAGGATTTCGCGCTCGCGGATCTGTTGGGTGCGCACGTGCCGGCGGAGCACGGCTGGCGCGACGAGAAGAAGCGGACGGTGTGGGCGAGAGAGTGGCGTCAGACGTATCTGCGTTTGCCGGACGAGACTGAAGGCGAGGCGGCGCGGCACGAAGTGGTGCGCGGATTCAAGGGCACGGACATCGTGGGATTTGGCGGAATGCTGGAGGCGTTGAACGTGGATGACGGGGCGGTGGTGCCGCTGACGTTTGTGCCGCCGGTGCCGGTGAATCCGGTGGAGTCGGTGTGGATGCGCCAGCCGCGGACGGAGATTCCGGGACTGGTGTTGCGCGAGCACGCGGCGGGCGGGCGCGTGGCGTATCTCGCGGCCGATTTGGATCGGCGGTTTGCGCGCGAATATTTGCCGGATCAGGGAGATCTACTGGCGAACGTCGCGCGTTGGGCGGTGAAAGGCGACGTGCCGGTGAGCGTCGAAGGCGCGGGGCTGATCGATTGCCATTTGTATCGGCAGCGGGGGCGGCGTGTGTTGCACCTCGTGAATCTGACGAGCGCGGGCACGTGGCGGACGCCGGTGCACGAGTTGATCAAAGTCGGGCCGCTGCGGGTGCGCGTGCGTTTGGGCGCGGATGTGGCGAGGGGAGCGGTGCGGTCGCTGGTGCGGGGAGGGAATGAGGCGGCGCGCGTGGAAGGCGGGTGGTGCGAGTTCGAGGTCGAAGGGATTTTGGATCACGAAGTGGTGGTGATCGGGTGAGGGAAAGCCATTAAGAGGCGAGGAAGACGCGCAAAAGCGGAACGAATAAGTAACGCCTGAGCCACGGCCGAAGTGGCGGGCGGGCGGAAATGCGGCAGAGTGGGAGGCACACACCCGTTTCCCATGCCCGAAGCCTTTGCGGTTCTGGCGGTCTTCGCGATCAGCGTGGCCGCGTATGTGAATGGCCTGTTGAAGGCGCGCGATCCGTCGTTGCGCACGCCGGCGCGAGAGATCGAGCGACTGGAACGGCAGGCGGAGTGGCTCGAACAGCGGCTGGATCAGGCGCGGCGGGAGAAGTGGGGCGTGGTGATGGCGGAAAGGATTTCCGCGGAGTTGGGGGCGACGCTGGAGGAGTTGGCGGCGCGGCGGCGGGAGCTGCGGGAAGGGGCGCGAACGAAGGTGTCGCGCGGTCAGACGATGTAACCGAAGTGGCGGAGGACGAAGTAGAGGGCGCTGATCGCGAGGCCGGACGCGAGGGTGACCGTCCAGACCTTGCGACGAGGCCAGTCGGTTTTTTCGACGATGCCATAAACCACCGCGCCACCTGAAACGCCGAAGAGGACGCCGCGAACCGCGGGATGAGAGAGAAGGTGGTGCAGTTCTTCCGCCACGCCCGGCGCGTGGGCGGCGGGAAGATTTCGTTCAGCGAGAAAGGTGCTCAGTTGTTGGGGCGACATCGAGTTGGGGACGGTGGTGAGCTCCCAACCCGATTTGGCGATGATGCCGGGAGCGACGGTGTTGAGCGAGACGGCGCGGACGGCTTTCAGCAATTGGGAGGTGTCGGACGCGCGGGGTGCGGGGGCGTTGTCGGGGACGGCGAGTTTGACGGTGTGACGGCGCAGCGGGTGATGCGAGGACGCGATGATGTTCATGGGGAGGGTGCGCCGAGCATGTGACGAACGGGATCGCGGTCACCCCTGAACGGCGGTCGGGGCGTGCGAGGAAGAGCGCGCCCCGAGGTCGGAGAAACTACCGTAGCTCGAAGGCGATTCGACCGAGGGGGCCGAAGTCGGCGGTGTAGTGGCCGGGCTGGGACGGATGCGGGCGAGGCAGCGCGCCGGTGATGATGAGATCGCCGCGGTGGAGGACGCGGCCCTGGGCGACGATCTGGTTGATCATCGCCATGAGGTGTTGCGCGGTGCCGCGGGCGACGATGCCGCCGGTGGTTTCGTGAAGGAGTTCGTTGCCGCGGCGGAGTGTGATGGGCAACGCGTCGAGATCGCCGAGATCCTTGGGCGAAATGGCGGGGCCGACGATGTAGCGGTCGGAGCCGCCGTTGCCGGCGACGAGGTCGGCGGGCGTGAAAGTGCCGTCGGTGACGGCGGCGAGATTGACGGGAAGTTCGATGACGGGGACGACGGCTTCGATGGTGGTGAGCGCCTGACGCGGCGTGGTGAGTTGCGTGCCGATGTCGGTGGCGATGACGAAGCCGATTTCGGTTTCGATGTAGAGCGGGCGATTGGGCTCGAGGGTGACGATGGTGGGCGTGGAGGTGGCGTCGATGCGGCCGGATTTAAAGAGGACGCCGTGGAGCGGGCCGTCGAGGTTGCCGGATTGCTGGGCGGCGGCGGTGGCGAAGGCGCCCTTGTAGCCGGCGATCTCGGCGCCGCGGGCGAGCTCGGCGCGAACGATGCGGTGCTGGGCGCGGAAGGCATCGTCGAGCGTGAGCGCGGGCGTGGCGGAGAAGCGCGGGAGCGAGGCGTCGCGGGTGTCGTAGGCGCGGAAGAACGCGGACGCGTAGTCACGAATCGCGGGTGTATCCAAAAAACCCTGCCAGCGGAGCCAGTCGAGGGCGAGGTGGCGCCATTGGGCGACGGGAAGACCGGATTCGCGAACGCCGAAACCGTGGGCGCCAGCGGCGAAGACGTGGAGTTCGGACGGGATGTTGGCGCGTTTGAGCGCCTGCAGGAGGATGAGCGAGCTCTGGGCGTAGTCGTCGAAAGCGTGGACGACGAACATGGGCGGCGTGGAAGCGTCGAGGCGGGAGAGGATGTCGTCGCGGAGATTGTTGGTGCGGACGTTGGCGAAACCGCCGCCGTAGAGGACGAGGTTGAAATCGGGGCGGGTGGAGAAGTCGTCGGCCGCATCGACGCGCGGGTATTGGCGGTCTCCAGATTTATGATACGTGGAGAGGAGGACGTTGATCTCGGCGCCGGCGGAGAAACCGACGGTGCCGACGGACGATGGATCGATATGCCAGTCGGCGGCGCGGGCGCGGATGAGGGACATGGCGCGCTGGGCGTCCTGGAGGCCGACGAGCCAGCGTTTGGCGGGATCGCGGGGCGGGACGCGGTATTTGAGGAGGAAGGCCGCGAGGCCGTGGGCATTGAGCCATTCGGCGACCTCGTAGCCCTCGTGTTCGAGGGCGAGGCGTTCGAGACCGCCGCCGGGAATGACGAGGACGGCGGTGCCGGTGCGTTTCTCGGCGGGCGGAAGGAAAACGGAGAGCGTGGGGACGGAGACGTTGGTGATCTGGTCGAACGGACGCGGGCGGTCGGGCAGGACGTGTTCGGGGGAGAGCGGGGTGGATTCGTCGGGCGGAGTGTGAGGCCAGAGCGGGATGGTTTCGGATGGAGTGAGGGTGACGTTGGGGAGGGCCGCCGCGGATGAGGTGGGTTGGGCGAAGGTGGAAACGGAAAAGAACAGACTGGCGAGGGTGAGGAGGAGGGTGGGGCGGTGCATGGTGGTAAAGGGAAGCGCTAGGAGTGCGGGCTGACGCGTCGCACTACTCCAGGGTGGCGATGGATTCGAGGGCGGCGTGGAGGTCGGGCGGGAGCGGGCCGGCGTGGAAGGCGGCGACGGTTTGTTCGATTTCGTGCGGATGGCAGGCACCGAGGAGCGTGGTGGTGAGGCGCGGGTCGTGGGCGACGAAACGGACGGCAAGTTCGGCGAGCGGGAGGTTGGTTTCGCGCTGGAGTTGGTGGAGGGCGGAGAGCTGGGCGTCGGCGCGGGGGCGGAAGTAGGTTCCTTCGGTGCGCCAGCCGGCGGGGAGACGGTAGATGAAAGTGAAGAGGCCGGCGATGAAGACGGCCATGTGCTTTTTGGCGGCGGCGGGGATGACGGTATCGCGCGCAGTGGTGTTGAGCGGGTGGTAGTTGTAGGCGACGAGGACGGAGTCGAGGCCGTCGAGTTCGCGGACGAGGCGGGCGAGATGGCGGGCGTTGTTGCCGGTGATGCCGATATAGCGGCAGAGGCCGGCGGCTTTCGCTTCGCGGAGAAACTGGAGCGCGGGGGCGTTGGCGAAGTCGTAGGAGGCCTCGAGATCGAAGAGCTCGCAGGGGGCGAGATCGGCGCGGTCGCGCCACCAGTGATCCCAGTCGGCTTCGTGGAGTTGAAGGAGATCGACGGAGTCGCGGCGGAGGAGGCGGAGATTTTCGCGAAGCTGGACGTGCATCGCTTCGACGGAGCGGAAGTGGGCGGGGACCTTGAAGTGGCCCACCTTGGTGGCGACGAAGTGGCGGGTGGCGGGCGGGGGCGTGAGGGCGTGGCCGAGGATGGCCTGGGAGGCGCCGGAGCAGTAGAGAGGCGATGTATCGAAATAATGGATGCCGAGCTCGAGGGCGCGATGGATGGTGGCGATCGCGGGGCCGAAGCCCGCGAAGGCGGGAAAGCCGCAGCCGAGGCCGAGACGAGGAAAGGGGAGGGGATTTTCGATTTGGGAATTTCGATTTTCGATTGGGGTAGGGGCGGGCATTTTTTTTGGCGGATGGGGCGGGGAGGGTGCGGGCTGAAGCACCGCACTACTTTAGGCGGTAGATGCGGGTCGCGGTGTCGTGGAAGATGGCGGATTGCGCGGAGGCGGGGAGGTGGGAGACGAGGGCGCGGGCGGTTTCGAGCCAGCGCAGGTAGGGGCTGGCGAGTTTGGCGACGGGCCAGTCGCCGCCGAAAAGGAGACGGGAAGGGCCGAAGGTTTCGAGGAGGTGGGTGACGTAGGGCCGGAGTTGCTCGGGCGTCCAGGCGGCGTGGTCGGCTTCGGTGACGAGACCGGAGAACTTGCAGACGATGTTGGGCAGCGCGGCGAGCTGGCGGATGTGGTCGCCCCAAGGATCGAGGAGGGCGGTGCGGATGCCGGGTTTGCCGGCGTGGTCGAGGATGAATTGAACGTCGGGGCAGGCGCGAACGAGGGCGATGACGGCGGGGAGCTGCGGGTGTTTGCAGCAGATGTCGAAGGAGAGATTTGCGGCGGCGAGCTGGCGGACGCCGGCGATGAATTCGGGGCGGGCGCAGTAGTCGAGGGACTCGTGTTCGAAGTGATGGCGGATGCCGCGAACGAGCGGGTGGCGGGTGAGCGCGGCGATATCGGCGGTGGTTTGCGGACCGCGGTCGACGAGGAGGCGCGGGATGATGGCGGCGAGGCGGGGTTCGGTGGCGGCGAGTTGTTCGACCCAGGCGAGTTCGGCGGCGGCGGGGGCGCCGGCCTCGACGAAGACAATTTTTTCGGGGAGATCGGCGGCGGCTTCGGCGTGGAGGTTCTCGGGGGTGTGGCGGTGCCAGATGGACGGGACCTCGTGCAGCCAGGTGTAGGGCATGAGGTCGCGGTCCCAGAAATGCATGTGGGAATCGACGTAGCGCATGGGGTGGGGTGTGGCGGAAGGACGAAAGGGGGTGAAGGAAGATGCGTCGAAGCGGAAGAGGTCGGAGGGGCGATGTCACGTTGTAATATAATGTATTACTAATCGGTTTGGGAGGAGAACGGCGAGTGCAACGGAAGGGGCGTTGGGGCGTCAGGCGGGCGTTCCCTTACCCCTATGAAGACATACCTCGTTGCGTTGGTGACGTTAACTTCCGGGCTGGCTGCGGCCGCGCCGGAATTGATCTGGGAGACGAAGGGCTTCGTGGGGCCGGAGTCGGTGGTGTATGACGAAGAGCGAAATGTGCTCTATGTTTCGAACATGGGGACTCACGGCGAGGGGCAGACGGCGGGCGACGGATTCATCAGCCGCGTGAGCGCGGAGGGGAAGATTCTCGATCTGAAATGGGTGACCGGCTTCGACAATCCAAAGGGCTTGGCGCTGACGAGCGGGCGGCTGTATGTCGGCGACGACAAGGATCTCGTGGAGATCGACGTCGCGGCGGGAAAGGTCGTCGGCCGGTATGCGCCGGCGGATGGGCCGGGCGATTTCAACGACTGCACGGCGGATCCGGACGGGAATGTTTATGTGAGCAGCGGGAGGTTGGGGGAAATTTTTCGGTTGAGCGGAGGGAAGTTCGAATCGTGGACGAAGCTCGACCGTGCGAAGACGGGGTGGATCAACGGACTGCGAGCGGAGAAGGATCGGTTGCTGCTCGGCGGATGGACGGTGCGCGGGGCGGACGGGAAGGAGCAGTTGGGGCACATCTCGATCATTTCGTTCAAGGACAAGTCGCTGAGCCGGATCGGCAGCGAACCGGTTTGTCACGTTGACGGGCTCGAGCCGGATGGGAAAAATGGATACACCGTGACGGATTGGATCTCAGGCGATGTGCTGCATGTGTCGGCGGACGGAAAAGTGACGCCGTTGATGACGCTCGTGAAGGGCACGGCGGATCATGAATACATCGTGGAGAAGAAGGAGATGTTGGTGCCGTTGATGAACGACAACGTGCTGCGCGCGTATCGTTGGGCGCCGGAAAGCTGAGGCGGCGGAATGGTGGGACGTTTTTGGAAAACGATCGCGGCGCTGGCGTGGGCTGGCGCCGCGGGGGCGGCGGAGCCGGGGACGGATTTCGCGATCGAGCGGGTGGAAGTCGCGATGGTGTGGATCGCGCCGGGGACGTTCACGATGGGGAGCCCCGAGGACGAGTGGGGGCGCGACAAGGCGGAAGGTATCCAAAGAACGGTGACGTTGACGAAAGGGTTCTGGATCGGGCGGACGGAGGTGACGCAGGCGCAGTATCAGGCGGTGGCCGGGACGAATCCGAGTCGGTTCACCGAAGTGGGCGCGGATGCGCCGGTGGAACGCGTGTCGTGGCTCGATGCGATGGCGTGGTGCGAAACGTTGACCGCGCGGGAGCGGGCGGCGGGGCGTTTACCGGAGGGCTATGTTTATACGCTGCCGACGGAGGCGCAGTGGGAGTATGCGTGTCGCGCGGGCGAAAAAGGAGCGCCGGTGTATTTGGACGAGCTGGCGTGGTATGACGAAAACAGCGGCGGGATCACGCATCGCGTGGCGCAGAAGAAGCCGAATGCGTGGGGGCTCCACGACATGTTGGGGAACGTGCTCGAGTGGTGTCGGGATTGGTATGGCGACTATGCGCGCACGGCGGAGACGGATCCGACGGGGCCGGAGCGCGGGTATTTTCGCATGGCGCGCGGCGGAAGCTGGCGAATGGGCGCGGCGGTGTGTCGGCCGGCGGCGCGGGCGGGCGGATCGTCGGGGCGGCGGGATTATACGATTGGGTTTCGAGTGGGGTTGTGTGCGGTGGAAGGTGTGGCGGAGAAGGGGACTGAACCGCGGGGGGACGGAGACGCGGAGGAGGAGTGAAATGCGAGGCGCCGACGGAGTCGCGTCCTTCCAAGCACTATTCAGATGAAATGAGGGCGCGGCGGTAGGATGTAAGGGCGGGGGCGCCGGCGTCGGTGACTTGAAGGATGACGTGAACGGTGCCGCGGCGATCGGATGGAAGTTGGACAGTGGTGGCAAGGCCGTCGGTGTCGGAAAGCGTGGCGCCGGGAAGGGTGCTTGGCTCGGGGTAGATCCACCATTTGAAAGAGAGCGGGTCGTGGTCGGGATCGGAGGTGCCTTCGGCGGAAAGATCGATGGCGGCTCCGGGCGCGGCGGAGAGTTGGAGGACGCGGCGGGAGGTGTCGCGGTTGAGAACAACAACGGGGTTGTGATTGGCGTCGGTGAAGTCGGGTGCGACGCACCAATCCATGCGGGCGGCGAAGTCGTTTTGGAAATGTTCGCGCCAACGCCAGATCGTGGCGGGGTCGGAGGTGTCGGTGCGGCCGTCGGGGAGCGTGACGGTGTCGCGGCTGGTGGCGTTGTTGGTCCAGATGGGACGCGTTTCGCCGTGGGCGCGGTAGAGGACGTAGCGGCCGCCCCAGCCCCCGTAGGCGGGGGATTCGGTCCAGCCGAGACCGTTGCGGATCAGGCCAAGGAAGGAAGGCGTGTCGCCCTCCATGATGTAGGCGAATGGTGGATACAGGGCGCCGAGCGGGCCGTGATGGTGGATGATGTTTTTGGCGAGCCAGGGATTGTCGACGAGGTCGGCGTGAAGGCCCGGGGCGTTGCGGTAGAAGCGGTCGCCGGAGATGCCGGTCCACGTGGCGCGCCAGTATTCTTTTTCGTCCTGGGTGCTCGGAGAGACGATGTAGAAGAGGTCAGGGAATTCGCGGCGTATCCAAGAACCGGAGTCGTCTTGATCGGAGATGCCGTAGACGCGGAGGCGGGAAATCGCGGCGTCGAGATCGGCGGGAGAGCGCGAGGCGCGAAGGTCGAGGAGGGCTTGGGCGAGGGTGTTGGCGCCGCCCCAGACGCTGATCCAGAGCGGGCGCGGGTCGGATTTTTCGATGGCGGAGACGAGGAGGCGGGAGCCGGGGGTGGATTTGTCGGGGCCGACGTGAGCGAGGCCGTAGCCGGGCTGGCCGGTGGCGGTGACGGCGGCGAGTTGTTCGGCGGAAGGAAAATCGGGTGCGTGGAGCAGGAGGTTGGGTTGGACCTGGGCGTAGGCGGCGAGCTGGCGGCGGATGAGGTCTTCGCGGGGATTTTGGCGAAGCCAGGTGGAGGTGGTGGCGACGAGGCCCTCGATATCGTATTCGTTGGCGTAGACGAGAAAGCGAACGAGGGACTCTTCGTCGTCGGGCTCGTTGGAGATGTCGGTGAGGACGAAGACGCGGGCTTTGTCCGATGTGGGAAGCGGCGCGGCGGAGAACGCGAACGACGCGGTGAGGGCGAGGACGAGCGGCAGAAAGAAGCGGGGAAACACGAGCGCGATGCTGGGAGAAGCGGCGCGGGAGTCAGCGTTGAAAACGGTGCAAGTGGGGCGCGAAAAAAATGTGAAGCGAGGCCGTTCGGGGTTTCGCCTGATGCCGCACGGTGGAGCGCAGTGGTAAGTTATTTGCCGATCCCGGCGGCTGGTCGGGATCGCGCGTCATGAGAGACATCACGGTGCTGATCGCCGACGACCACGCGATCCTTCGCAAAGGATTGAAGCTGTTGTTGGAATTCGAGGAAGGGATCGTGGTGGCGGGCGAAGCGGCGGATGGAAGGGAGGCGGTGCGGCTGGCGAGGAAGTTGAAGCCGGATGTGGTGATCATGGACATCGCGATGCCTTTGCTGGGCGGGATAGAGGCGACACGGCAGATCCGGCGGGAGCTGCCGGCGACGCAGGTATTGGTGGTGTCGGCGACGCCGGACGAGCATCAAGTGCGCGAAGCGCTGGAGGCGGGGGCGGGGGCGTTTGTGGCGAAGCACACGTCGCTCGCGAATGTGCCGGTGGCGGTGCGCGAGATTTTTGCGGGCAACACGTTTGTCGGCGTGATGGGGCGGGATGCACGGCTGGATCTGCGGCGGCAGCGGATCAGTCAGGCGCTGGCGCAGCTCGGTTTCACGGGAGCGGTGCGCGAGGAGAGCGAGGCGGGGTTGAGCGGAGCGACGGGGCCGGAGGAGAGAACGGGGTAGAAGCTCCAAGGACCGAGATCCAAGCTCCAGAGAAACACCAACGGTAAAAAACCAAGTGGAGGCCTGAAGAGGCGCGGGGTGGGAAGATCGACGGTCAGGGGAGTTCGTAGACCTCGACGAGAGCGTTGCCGGTGGTGGCGTTCACGCCGGAGACGACGGCGGTGTAGGCGCCGGGTGGGAGCGTGAGGATGAGTGCGGAATCGAGACTTCCGGACGCGAAAGCGGTGGCGCCGGACTGTTGGGCGGCGGAGGCGATGGCGGAGTCGTTGGACCAGTTGTCGTTTTCGGCGAGGAGGGCGCCGTTGCCGGCGTGGACGCGGAGGAAGGGATCGGCGAGGAAATTGGGAACGCCGAGGCGCGCGAGGGCGGGGCCGCCGGCTTGGATGAGGACGCGTTTCGCATCGAGGCCCTCGACGATGAAACCGGCGATCATCACGTCATCGCCGGTGCCGACGCGGCCGCGGGTGGCGAGGGCGATGAGGCTGGCGTTCATGGTGGTGGATTTGAGGGCGGGTGAGGGTGCGCGTGGTGCGAAGACGAAACGGAGGCCGCGGGTGTAGGCTTCCGGTTTCAAACTCGAGTGTCGCTCTCCCTCCATCTCACGGATGGCGACGGGAAAATTGGAGTAAGCGTGGGACTGGATCTGGCGGTAGAGCGCGCGGGCGGAGCGGACCATTTGGGGCGCGTCTTCGGAGGCGTAAGCGATGTAAAGGCGGCCGGGGTGCGACGTGTGGGATTGGGCGTAGGCGGCTTCGAGGGAATGAACGAAATCGTTTCGCCACCACAGGGTCGGAGCGGAGGCGATGTAGCCTTGAAAGAGCGTGGGGTGTTGGAAGGCGGTGTAGCTGGTGAACAAGCCACCGAAGGAATTGCCGGCGAGGACGCGGAAGGTGGGATCGGCGCGGTAGTCGCGTTCCGCGAGGGGAATGATTTCGTTTCTGAGAACAGAAAGAAATTCGTCGGCGTGACCGGTGCGCTGGCCGGAAGGATCGAAGAAGGGATCGCTGCCGGGAGTAAGATCGAGCGCCCGGAGGCGGTCGATGTCGGGGTTTTCGCCGGCGTAGCCGATGCCGATCAGCAGCACCTCGGGCAGGGCGTTGTCGGCGCGGAGGACTCCGGTGACGGTCGAGAAAAGCGCGAAATCCCAATAGGCGTCGACGAAGTAGAGGGTGGGGTATTTGCGCGAAGGCTCGGAGAAGTAGGAAGCCGGATAGCCGACGTAGAGCTGGTAGGTGCGACCGTTGGCGGAGGTCGGAAGGTCACGAACTTCGGAGTGGGTGAACGTGTAGGGCGCGGCGGTGGCGACGAGGGCGTGCGTGGCGAGGGCGACGATGAGCGGGACGAGGAGGCGAGCGAAGAAGCGCATGGGGAAGCGGGCCGGGGTGTGAAGAGAGGGGTTGAGCGGCTCAACACCCGGCGCGGCGGAAATCCTTCAAACCTCGGCAAATTACGCTTTGTGAAAAAGTTTTACGCGATATGGCTGTTTTCCCGATACCAAGTGGCCGATTTGGTGTCCGTTGAAGGTTTTCCAAAAAATGTCAGACCCCATCACAGTATTGATCGCCGATGACCACGAACCGTTGCGCGAAGGATTGAAGATCCTGTTGGAGTTCGAGGACGACATCCGGTTGCTCGGCGAGGCGCGCGATGGGGTCGAGGCGGTCGAGATGGCGCGGGCGTTGAAGCCGGACGTAGTCGTGATGGACATCATGATGCCCAACATGAACGGGCTGGAGGCGACGCGTCAGATCAAGGCGGAGCTGGGCGACACGAGTGTGTTGATCGTATCGGCGGAGGGCGACGACACGGGAGTGGAGCAGGCGCTGGCGTGCGGCGCGCTCGGATTTATCTGCAAACACACCTCGCTGTTGAACGTGCCGAATGCGATTCGCGAGGTGAACGAAGGGAATACGTTTTTCGCGCTGACGCCCCCGGAAGAAGCGAAAGGAGAGCAAGGCGGCGGCGAGCAGGGAGAGGTTTTGCGGGAGCGGTTTAGTTGAGGAGGGAGGATTTTATTCAACCGCAAAGAGCGCAGAGGGCGCAAAAGGAGGAGAAGGCGGAGGGGTGCGGGCTGAAGCGCCGCACTACACGGTGGGGAGGCTTTCGAGTTTGCGGGTGAGGTAGAGTTGTTCGGGGCCGACGCGGGAGAGGGCGAGGGCGCGGCGGAAACTTTCGGCGGCGGCGGTGTGTTCCCCGAGGCGCCAGTGGAGTTCGCCGACGACGGAATGGAGCAGGTAGTGCGATTCGAGCTTTGCGCGCTGCGGAATTTCGGCGATGGCGTCGAGGCCGGCTTGGGGGCCGTGGACGTGCGCGATCGCGACGGCGCGGCTGAGGGCGGCGAAAGGCGAAGGCTTGAGGCGGTGAAGGTCGTCGTAGTGACGAAGGATGCGCGGCCAGTCGGTGGATTCGCTGTCGGCGGCGGTGCAGTGGCACGCGGCGATGCCGGCCTGGAGGTGGTATTCGCTGAGTTCGGCGCCTTGGGCGGATTGGGCGAGGTGAAGGAGTCCGCGTTCGATGAGCGTGTAGTCCCATTTCGAGCGGTCCTGATCGTCGAGGCGGAGGAGATCGCCGTCGTCGCCGAGGCGCGCGGGAAAGCGCGCGGCGGTGAGGAGCATGAAGGCGAGGAGCGCGTGGGCGCGCGGGACATTGCCGGCGGGATGGGCGACGAGGAGAGCGCCGAGGCGGATGGCTTCATGGCAGAGCTCTTCGCGGAGGAGGCGTTCGCCGGCGGAGGCTTTGTAGCCCTCGTTGAAGAGAAGGTAGAGCGTGGCGAGGACGCCATCGAGGCGATCGGCGAGGTCGGTGCCTTCGGGGAGTTCGAAGGCGATATTCGATTCCCGGATGCGATTCTTGGTGCGCGTGAGTTGTTTCTCGATGGCGGCTTCGTTGGCGAGGAAGGCGCGGGCGATTTCGCCGGTGCTGAAACCGCAGAGCATCTTGAGCGCGAGGATGACCTGGGCGTCGGCGGGGATGTCGGGATGGCAGCAGACGAACATGAGCCGCAGGGTGTCGTCGCGGATGACGTAGTCGCTCTGGCCGTTGGGCGGAGGATCGGGGACGAGTTGCTCGAGGTGGGTGATGATGGCCGCTTCCTTGTCGGCGGACATGCGGCGGTGGCGAAGGGCGTCGCGGGCGAGGTTGATGGCGACGCGCGTGATCCACGCGGACGGGTTGGCGGGGAAGCCGCCGATGGACCATGTGCGAAGGGCGCGGAGGAGGGCTTCCTGTGTGACGTCCTCGATCAGCGAGAGATTTTGCGGCCCGAAAAGCCGCATCAACGTGCCGTGGAGGCGGCCGGTCTCGTGGCGGAAGAAGTGCTCGACCAAGTGCGAGGTTTGGGCGGGGTCGGGCATGGGACGGGGGGCCGCGGGGCGAAGATTTAAATGCGATTGGCTGCGGGGATCGGCTTTGATGAGCCCGCCGGATTCTTCGCTTCGCTCAGAATGACAAATTCAGGGATGAGTCAGGCGCTGGATGCGGTGGTGGGGCGGCCGCGGACGCCGAGGGTGGCGCAGAATTCAGCGACGGGGCGGACTTCGACGGTAAGGCCGAGGGAGAGGCTCGGGCACTGCTTGGCGATTTCGGTGGCTTCCTCGATTGAAGGAACGGTGAGGAAGAAATAGCCGCCGATGGCTTCCTTGGCTTCGGCGAAGGGACCATCGACGACGCGTTCGCCGCGGGCGGAGACGATGCGGCCCTCGGGCTCGAGGGGATGGCCGTGTTGGACTTTGCCGGCGGCGGCGAGGCCGTCATACCAGGCGTTCCAGCGATCGAGGAGCTGCTGGCGTTGTTCGGGCGAGAGGGACTTGTAGGCGTCGGGGGACGTTTCGCGGAAGATGAGGAGGTAGGGGTTGTTGGTGGCCATGGGAGGATGTGTTTCGAGGGGACGACGGACGAGGAGCGTGCGGACGGACAGGGGGGTGGTCAAATTTCGATGCGGGGCGAAAAATTCCGGCGCGGGGTGTCCGCGGGGAAAAGCGTGGGACGTCGTGAAAGCGAGCAGATCGAAACACAACTTCACTCACGAAACACAACTTCACTCACGAAAAACGATGAACGAACGAACGAGAACGACGGCGACGGTGAAAGCGCCGCGGTTTGTGCGCCGGGGGGCGATGGTGCTGGCGGGTTTCCGGGAACGTTTCACGGAAGCGACGATGAGCGGGATTCCGGCGTTGTGGGCGCGGTTCGCGCCGTTGCTGGGAACGGTGCCGGGAGAAATCGAAGGTGCGGCGTATGGCGTGGGGGTGCGGCCGTGCGGCGGTGAAGCGGGTTTCGAATACATGGCCGCGGTGGAAGTGGACGGGACGACGCCGGCGGGTGACTTCGATCGTTTGGAAATTCCGGCGCTGGAGTATGCGGTGTTCGAACATGCGGGGCATGTAACGAGACTCTGCGAGACGATCGCGGGGATTCATCGCGAGTGGATGCCGCGGTTGCGGCGGGCGCTGGCGGAGGACGACGAAGTGCCGGCGTTTCTGGAGCGGTATGGACGGGCCTTCGACCCGGCGCGGGGCGAAGGCGATGTGGAAGTGTGGGTGCCGGTGGGGAAGTGAGGTGGCAACGCGGTGAGGGCACCGTGTCTCCGTCGGCTCCCGGCGAGGCGCTCAGTCGCGGACGAGCGGGAGCGTGACGCGAAAGTGGGTGTCGGTCCGCTCGACGACGATCTCGCGACGCGTGACCAGGCGGAAGCGATCGCGGAGATTGCGGAGCCCGGTGCCGGTGTTGCGCGGTGCGACGGGCGGGGAGCGGAGCGGATTGCTGACGGTGAGGAGATCGTTTTCGAGCGAGAGCTCGACGGGCAGCGGGCGGGCGAGGCTGCAGACGTTGTGCTTCAGGGCGTTTTCGAGGAGCAGTTGAAGCGACGCGGGCGGGAGCTGGAGGCCGTGGGTGTCATTGAAACCTCGATACACCACATCGAGGGCCTCGCGATGGCGGATCCGGGCGAGCGCGACGTATTCGGCGAAGAAGGCGAGTTCCTCGTCGAGGGGGACGAGATCGTGTTCCTTGTGGGCGAGGAGGTAGCGGCAGAGGTTGGCGAGGTGGAGGTTGAACTTGCGGGCGGTGCGCGGCTCCTCGGCGATGAGGACGGAGAGGGTGTTGAGGCAGTTGAAGAGAAAGTGCGGGGCGAGCTGGCCCTTGAGCGTGCTGAGCTCGGCGTGCCAGCGGGCGCGTTCGGCGAGCGCGGCGTGCATGCGTTCGTCGCGGCGATCGTGGATGAGGAAAACGGTTTCGTAGGCGTGGGCGACGAAGAGAACGGCGGCGGCGCTCAAGGCGGTGCCGCGCCAGAGCGCGGGCCAGTCGATCGCGTCGAACGGGCCGACGAGATACCACGCGGCGAACATCGCGATGCTGGTGGGGATGGTGAAGAGGATGTTGGTCGCGAGGAGCGCGGAGAATTTCCAGACGGGGCGCTGGAGGCGCTCGATGCGATTGCGAAGCCAGTAATGGATGGAGCGGTTCCCTTGCCACAGCGTGAGCGAGACGACGATGAACCAGGCGGTGCCGAGCCAGTAGGCGATGTCGGCGGGCGTGAGTGTCGCGAAATTTCCGGCGACGCGCGGGATGACGAGGCCGAAGAAGGGAACGCCGAGGACGCGGATGGTGCGGTCGCGCAGCGGGTGCTCGCGCGGCGAGGGGCGTTTGACGCGAGCGAATTCCCCGCTCAGATCGATCGATTCGGACGAGAGAGGTGAGGGGCGGTCGCTCATCGGGGGAAGGACGAGCGAAGTTGGTGGGAGAGAGATGAAATTCCAGCTTTGCGCGTTGGAATGGGTCTTTTTTGCGACGAAACCGGGAGCGCCGGGCACGACGTTGCGACGGCGCCGGCGATCGGAATCGGGCGGGGTGCCACGGGGTGGGCGCGGTCCGACGGGATTTCGCGCCCTGGCGGTTTCGAAACCGCTAACGTTTCTTGCCGGCGGCCGCGGTCGTGCGCGTGCGCTTGCCGGCGGGTTTCGCGCGTTTGGCGGCGGAGCGGTTGTTGGGGGCTTTCGTTTTTTGGGGTGAGCGGGAGCTTGCGGCGGAGCGGCGACGGCTGGCGGCGGCGCTGCGTTTGCGGGTGGTGGTCGACGTGCGTGCCGACCTGGTCTTGTTGCGGCGCGTGGCGCTGCTCGTGCGACCGCGACTCGCGGCCTTCGATTTTGCGGATGCTCGTTTGGCCATGTTTCGTCCTCCTCGTTTGGGGTGGCATTCCGCTGGACGAAAATAGAGAGCCGCGGGAACGGAAGTTGTTCCACGGGTGCGCGGTGGGGGCACCGCGGCTCCATCGGTGATGCGTGGGATCAGAGGTGCTGGCGGAAGAAGGCGAGCGTGCGCCGCCAGGAAAGTTCGGCGGCTTTTTCGTCGTAGCGCGGCGTGGTGTCGTTGTGGAAGCCGTGATTAACTCCTGGATACATGTGCATCGTGTAGTCGATGCGGTGCTGCTGCAGCGCCTTCTCGTAGTCGGGCCAGCCCTGGTTCACTCGGGTGTCGAGTTCGGCGTAATGAATCAGGAGCTTGCCTTTGATCTTCGCGGTTTCGTCGGCGGAGATTTGTCCGCCGTAGTAAGGGACGGCGGCTTTGACGAGATCGGGCAGGCGGGAGGCGAGGAGGTTGGACATCCAGCCGCCGAAGCAGAAACCGACGACGCCGAGGGAACCGTTGCAATCGGGGTGGGCGTGGAGGAAGCGGACGGCGGCGACGAAGTCTTCGACGATCTTGTGGCGATCGAGTTTGGCCTGCATCGCGCGGCCCTCGTCGTCGTTGCCCGGGTAACCGCCGAGTGGATACAGCGCGTCGGGGCCGAAGGCGACGAAGCCGGCGAGGGCGGCGCGGCGGACGACGTCTTCGATGTAGGGATTGAGGCCGCGGTTTTCGTGGACGACGACGATGCCGGGAAGTTTGCCGGCGGCGTTGGCGGGTTTGGCGAAGAGGCCGCGCATTTCGCCGGAGCCGTCGGGCGACGGGTATCCGAGGTATTCGGTGGTGACGCGGGTGTCGTCGGCGGGGACTTGGGCGGCGAGGGCGTATTTGGGGGTGAGCATCTCGAGCAGCGCGACGGCGGTGAGTCCGCCGACGGCGAATTTCGCGGCGCGCTGGAGAAAGGCGCGACGATCGAGCTGGCCGTGGACGTAGTAGTCGTAGAGGTCGAGAAGCTCCTGCGGAAATTGGTTGGCGGTGGGGCGGGCGGTGTCGGTGTGGGACATGGTCGGGGTCTACGGGTCGAGGGTTTGTTTTTTTTGGGGGATGAGGTGTGCAGGATGACGTTGGAGGGAAGGGTGAGATGCGGACGAAAAAAAAGCGCGCTCCCGGTGGGGAGCGCGCGAAACAAGTGCGGGCTGAAGCGCCGCACTACTTAGAGTGATTTGGTGTAGACGGAGGTGACGATCTGGTTGCCTTGGCGGGAGGTGGAGCGGCGGGTGATGATGAGCTCGCGGCCGTCGGGGGAGAGCTTCCAGGTCTCGTGATTGGTGATGGGATTGTCGGGGGCCCAGGAGAGCGTGACGGTGGAGTCGATGACGATTTCATTGGAGGAGGCGTCGAGACGGGCGCGGGCGGTGCGGTTGTCGGCTTTGGTTTCGGTGCCGTCGAGCGTGAGCGTTTCCTCGATGTGCTGGTTGTCGCCCCATTCGGTGATGCGCGTGCCGCGGGTTTTAAGTTCGGAGCCGCGCTGGTCGATTTCGATGTAGGCGGGGAGGGTGGAGAGGCCGGCGCGACCGATGTGGGTGCGGTTGCCGTCGAGGGTCCAGAGGCCGCTGAAGCTGCGCGGTGGCGGAGTGAAGGCGACGGGCGGGAGATTGATCGATTGGCGGTAGGTGGAGAGCGCGGCGGCGTAGGCGGGATCTTCGAGATTGAGGATGCGCGGGTCGTTGAAGAGGCGCTCGTAGTCGGTGCGGGTGGTGTTGCGCGTCATGCCGGCCCAGACGACGTAGAACGTCCAGAGCGGCTGGCGGTCGAGGATTTCGAGCGAGGGAGGATTGCCGACTTCGGCGAGGGCGAGGGGTTTGCCGGCGGCGAGTTTGACGAGGCCGTTGTAGTAGGACTGGGCGAAGTCGTTGCCGTAGACGTCGAAGCTGACGACATCGAGGTATTCGGAGCCGGGGAAATAGAGCTCGTGTTCCATGCCCGGGCGCGAGGGACGGTCGACGTTCCAGACCCAGACGAGGTTCTTGAGTTTGTGGTGGTGAACGTAGCGATCGAAGATCTGCCGCCAGAGGCGCTTGGTGGAGTATTCGCCGGTGCGGCCGCCCCACCAGAACCAGTCGCCGTTCATTTCGTGATAGGGGCGCCAGAGAACGGGGACGCGGGCTTCCTCGAGTTGTTTGAGGAAGACGGCGATGGTGTCGACCTGCTGCGTCCATTTCGTGTGCAGGGCGGTGCCAGGCGTGAGGACGTCGCGGAATTGTTCGTCGAGGAGCTGGCCCTGCACACTGGTGAGGCGGGCGGGGTCGCTGTCGGGCTGGCGGGAGAAGGTGATGGGTTCGTCGGCGGTGGGTGGGACGGCGTGCCAGCAGATGCTGACGAGCGCGCCCATGCGGTGTTGGCGGATGGCTTCCTGCACGATGTCGGGGCGGGCGAGGTAGGAGTCGGTGTTGCCGGCCTGGGCGTGGCCCATGTCGATCGAGAAGACGGCGGGGTGTTTGCCGGTGAAATCGGCGGCGAAGCGGGAATTGCGGTCTTTGATATTGGGGTAGTTGTGCTGTCCGGTGAGCATGTGCTTGCCGGAGAGATCGTAGAGGAGCTGGAGGAGCGCGCGGGTTTCGGGGAGGGCGTTGGGAGTGACGGGTTCGGCGTTGGCGGCGCGAAGCGAAGCCGCGGCGAGCGCAACTGACAGAACAAGAACGAAGCGCGAGAGTGGGGCTTTCATGAGTAAGACCATGACGGTCAGCGTCGTGATCGGATGCGATGGGGCGAGGGCGGGTTTTGGAGATCTGTTTCGCAGTTTCTAAACAATGTTTCCCGGAACATGCGCCCAGTGTCGGGGCCACACCCGGCGAAATGTATAAGAGAATTCTCGTAATACTCGGGCTGACGTTAATGCCGTTGTCCCTTTTGAACGCGGCGGCGTTGAAGCGCGGTCCTTACCTGCAGAACGGCAGCACGACGTCGGTGACGGTTCGGTGGCGGACGGATGTGAACACGGAAAGTGTGGTCCGCTACGGGACGTCGGTGGGAAATCTTTCCCAAACGATCGAGAGCCTTGCGAAAACGAAGGAACACGAAGTGCGGCTGAGCGGGCTGCAGCCGAACACGAGGTATTACTACGCGGTGGGCGATGCGGATCAGACGCTGGAGAGCGGCGAGGATTGCTTCTTCATCACGGCGCCGACGGGCGCGAAGCCGACGCGCGTGTGGCTGTTGGGCGATCCGGGCACGGGCACGGCGGAGCAGAAGCAGGTGCGCGACGCTTACTACAAATTCACCGGGAGCCGTCACACGGACCTCTGGCTGATGAACGGCGACAATGCGATGAACAACGGGAACGACTTCGAGTTCTCGGCGAAGCTCTTCGCGATTTATCCGGACATGTTGAAGAAGTCGGTGTTGTGGACGGCGTTTGGAAATCACGAAGGCGGGGCGTCGAACGCGGCGACGCAGAAGGGCCCGTATTTCGTGCAGCACACGTATCCGACGAAAGGCGAGGCGGGCGGCGTGGCGTCGGGGACGGAGTCGTATTACTCTTTCGACTACGGCAACATTCACTTCGTGATCCTGGAGGTGTTTCAATCGGATCGCTCGATCGGCTCGCCGCAGATCGAGTGGCTGAAGAAGGACCTCGCGGCCAACAAGAAGGACTGGACGGTCGCGGTGGTGCACTATCCGCCGTATACGCGTGGCGAGGAGCACTCGGACAAGGTGATCAACATGCGCCAGGTGCGCGAGAACATGAACCCGATCCTCGAGGCGAACGGCGTGGATCTCGTGATCAGCGGACACGCGCACGTGTATCAGCGTTCGCACTTCGTGAACGGTCACTACGGCAAATCCGACACCTTCGACAAAAACACGATGATCGTGCAGAAGGGCAATGGCCGGATCGGCGGAGACGGCGCTTATCTGAAGGACATGAGCGACAAAGCGTTTTCGGGCACCGTGTATGTCGTCGCGGGCGCGTCGGGCAAAGTCGGCGGCAATGCGCCGAATCATCCCATCATGCACACCTCGATGGCGGTGATGGGCTCGCTGGTGATGGACTTCAACGGTGGCCAGCTCGATGTGACCTACCTCGACAAGAACGGTTCGAAGCGTGACACCTTCACGATCAAGAAGGTCAACGGCGGCGTGGTGAAGCCAGAGCCGCAACCCGCGCCTCAACCGCAGCCGGAAGCACCGGCGAACAAGGCGCCGACGGTGAAGATCACCTCGCCGGTGGCGAACGTGTCGTTGACCGCGCCGGCGTCGTTGACGATCGAGGCGACGGCTTCGGATTCCGATGGCAGCGTGCAGAAGGTGGAGTTTCTCGGCGGAGGCACGGTGCTGGGGAGCGACACGACGAGCCCGTATAGTTTCGTGTGGAAGAATGTGCCGACCGGCGCGCAAACCATCACGGCGCGGGCGATCGACAACAAGGGGGCGAAGACGACTTCGGCTTCGGTGCTCGTGAACGTGAGCGCGGCGCCGGTGGCGAAGCAGGCGGTGACGAGCTTCACGTTGATGAACGCCGACACGAACAAGCCGATCGCCGGATATGAGAACATCGCGAATGGCGCGGTGATTGCGCGTTCGGCGTTGCCGACGAAGAACCTGAGCATTCGTGCGAACACGAATCCGGGGAAAGTCGGCAGCGTGCGAATCGGTTTCGCGGGGAAGGCGAATTTCCGCACGGAATCGGACGCGCCGTATGAGTTGTTCGGCGGCCCGGCGGGCGACACCTACGGCGGCACGATCGCGAACGGGACGCACACGATTACGGGCACGCCGTTCACCGGTTCTGCTGGCACGGGCACCGCGGGAACGAGCTTGAGCGTGACGTTTACGATTTCGGACGAAGCGTCGGCGCCGAAACCGCCGGCGGGCGGCGCGGTGACGAGCTTCACGCTGATGAATGCGGACACCGACAAGCCGATCGCGGGTTATGAGAACATCGCGAATGGCGCGGTGATCGCGCGTTCGTCGCTGCCGACGACGCGGTTGAGCGTGCGGGTGAATACGAGTCCCGCGAAAGTCGGAAGCGTGCGCATCGGCTGGAACAGCAACTCGAATTACCGCACCGAGAGTCTCGCTCCGTATGAGCTCTTTGGCGGACCGGTCGGCGATACTTACGCCGGCACGATTCCGAATGGAACGCACACGTTTACCGGAACGCCTTATTCGCTGGAAGGCGGCAAGGGCCCGGTCGGAACGAGTGCGAGCGTGACGTTCACGATCCGGTAATCGGAAAACGGATACACGGAGTTTGATCGCCCCGATGCTGCGGAAACGCGGTGTCGGGGCTTCTTCGTGTCGGAGGAATGGCCGCGAAGAGCTGCAGAATGCGCTAAAGGGCGGTCGAAGTTAGCGGATGATTTCGATTTCGGGAGGGGCGTCGATGGTGGTGGAGATTTGGCCGTTGGGGAGGAGTTCGTGGCGGACTTCGATGGGGCCGTGGGGAGTGGGGTAGGTGCCTTCGGCCCAGGCCAGGTCGCCGAGTCGGGGGGCGATGCGGACGCGGGTGCAGCCGGGGTCGAGCGGTTGGATGCCGAGAATGTATTCGCTCAGCCAGGCGGTGGGGCCGCTGGCCCAGCCGTGACAGAGGCTGTGGCGGAATCCTGGGTAGGAGTAGGCGCCGAAGTCGCCGTGGAGATCTTTTTCGCCGGAGGCGGGGAGTTCGTCGATGCGACCCGAGTTTTCGAGCCAGGCGAGGTCGAAATGTTCGAAGAAGGTGGTGGCGCCGCGGTCGAGCATGGCGCCCCAGAGATCGCGGATGAGCGCGAGGGCGGTGTCGGTTTCGCCGGCGCGGGCGAGGGCCTTGAGCACGTAGTATCCGTAAAATGGGGACACGTCGCGGGCGCCGCCGGGGGCGAGGAGTTCGCGGGCGGTGGATTTCGCGTCGCGCTGGCCGGCGAGGATTTGGAGCGCGGCGGCGGACTTGGAGCCGTTGGGGTCGGGGGCGATGGAGCGGGCGCGAGCGGCGGCGGTGGAGCAGAGATCGGCGGTGTCGGTGTCGTTGAGCGCGAGCGAGAGGCGCGCGCCGGCGTCGAGGGCGAGGACGAGAAGGGCCTGGAGGCCGGCGTGGATGGCGGGTTTGTTTTCCGAGGTGGGCCAGTCGAGGAAGCGCCAGCCGTCGAGTTGTTCGCGTCCGTCTGGGCCGACGGCGGCGGCGAGTTTTTCGAGGAGGGTGCGGAGATAGTCGTGTTGTTGGGCGAGGTAGGGGCGGTCGCCGTGGTGGAGCCAGTGTTGTTCGTGGATGAGGACCCACCACATGGAGTAGGCGCTGATGCCGTTCATCCATTCGTGGCGCGGCGTGCGGTCGCGGATGAAATCGAGGCTGCGCGGGACGACGTCGTTGTGGCCGAAGACGGCGTTGATGGTGGAGGTTTCCGGGTGCATGTCGCCGACCCAGACGAGGCGGTCGCGTTTGATGCCGTCCCAGAGGTATTCCTGCATGTTGAGGTGGACGGTGGTGGCGCCGGTTTGCCAGATGCGGTCGAGGCGTTCGTCGCTGGAGCGGAAGGAGCCGAGCTGGGGGATGTCGCGGATCACGAGGACGGCGCGGACCTCGGTGAGCGAGACGGGCTGCGCGGGGTCGAGGGCGTCGATGCGGACGAAGCGGAAGCCGGTGGGGCCGAGGCGGGTTTTGCCGAGCCAGGGGAGCGTGGTGTGAAGATCGCGGAGCGCGTGATCGTTGGAGGCGTGGCGGTCGCCGAGTTCGGCCATGGCTTCGGAGGCGGACTCGCCGAAACGGATGCGGATGGGGGGAGGTGTTTTTGATTCGGTGAGCGGGGTGAAGAGTTCGACGTAGCCGTGGAGTTCGGTGCCGAAGTCGAGGAGGATACTCGCGGGAGAATCGGGCGAGGCGGCGGTGAGGACGGTGGGCGGCTGGAGTTCCTTGAGATCGGGTTGACCGGGGGCGGGCGAAAGGAGGCGATCGGCGTGCACGACGCCGGTGGGCGATCGCCAGAGGATGCGCGTGACCGGGAGGTTGAACTCGGAGAGCGGGGAGCGTTCGGCGCGAGAAGCAGTCGCGGGCGTCGGAGCGGCGTGGGTGCAGAAGGCGAAAGCAGAGAACAGGGCGAGAGCGATGAGGCTGCGGAGCGGGCGCATGGAAGGATGGAGTGGGGCGAGGCTTCAGTGGGTGATGGGAGAGCGCGTGAGGCAATCGACTCGCCGGGGAACCCGTTCGCAAAACTCGCTGGGATCGAAGGTGGTGCGAGGAGGTTTACGTGGGGCGCAATTTTTTGTGTAAACCTTCAGCGGGCGGCGACGTCACAAGGCGCGATCATGAAAACCATACTTGTTTCCCTGGCGGTGGTGATGGGAGTGGCGACTACAGCACAGGCGCAGCATTATCGTCCGTCGGTCGTGCGCGACTCGACGATTGTCGGTGCGGTGGCGGGTGCGTTGATCGGCGGGCACAATGGCGATCGCTGGGCGGAAGGGGCGATCGTGGGTGCGGCGGCGGGGGCGGTCGTGGGAGCGGTGATCGACAACAACCGATCCGAGCGGGTCGAGTATCGACATCATTCCCACGTGACGCCGGCGCCGGTGGTGGTGGTGAATCCGGCGCCGGTCGTGGTGGTGAATCGTGCGCCGCGGCGCGTGGTGTATGTGGATTCGTGTCCGCCGCCGGTGGTGGTTTCGCGACCGGTGGTGGTGATCAACAGTCACCGGCACGGGCATCATCACCATCACAGCCGGTATCACCGGCATTGAGGAGTTTTTCTCTGGGGCGGGTCTGAAGACCCGCCCTACTTGTTTTTGGCGAGGACGAATTCGGTGAAGTCGTTGACGATGCCCTCGTGCGGTCGGTCCTGTTTGTAGATTTCGAGAATGCGCGCGTGTTCGTGGTCGGTGGTGGGAAAAATTTTCGGCGGTTCGCCGGGAAGGAAAATGCCGGTGTAGGCGCGACGACGATCGACGAGTCGGCGGATGACGACCATGAGCGAAAGAAGGTATTAGGCGGAGGACGCGGCGGCGATGGGGATGTGTTCGATGACGTGATGGAGCGGACCGGCGGGGCGGAGTTCGCTGGAGACGAGATCGAAGGCGTCGACGCGGAAGGACGGGCCTTCGAAGGCGGCGTGGGTGCGAAGCCATTTGGCGACGGCGGGCGCGGCGTCGGGCGTGCAGCGGGCGAGGGTGACGTGCGGGTGGAACGTGCGGATGTCGAAATCGAGGCCGAGGTTGAGGAGGGCTTCGTCGATTTGCTTGCGGAGCTGGTGGAGACGCGGGTGGCCGTTGCCGAGTGCGACCCAGAGAACGCGAGGCGGTCCGCCTTTGGCGGGAAAGGCGCCGACGCCTTCGACGGGAAGGAGGAAAGGCTCCACTTGGATGGTCGAGAGACGTTCGACAATGGACGGGAGAAGGGAGTCGTCCACGTCACCGAGGAAACGGAGGGTGACGTGGAGCTGGTGTTGCGGGGTCCAGCGGGTGCCGGGCAGGAAGGTGGCGCCGAGTCGGGAGACGACGATCTGGACGGGCTCGGGGAGGGGAAGGGCGATGAAAAGGCGTTGGGTGGGCATACGGGCCGCGGAGCGATCGGAAGGCGCGGCGGAAGCAAGTTGGCGGAGACGGAAGCGTTGGCAAATGGTGCCAGGTGCTGAGCTGGAAAGCTACTTACTCACCCCGACACGCCGAGGCAGGCTAACGCGCCCTGCCTACGACCAATTGTAGTTGAAGCTGATGCTGATGCGTTCGGCGTCGACGCGATTGGCGGGGACCTCGTGGCGGAGCCAGCTTTCGAAGAGGATGACGTTGCCCGCTTCGGCGGGGTAAGTGATGTGCGCGCGGTGGGCGGGTTTGGCGTCGGGGAGGCGCGGCGGGGCGGCCATGAATTTGCTGAGGCGCGGGTCTTCGAATTTCAGGCCGGGGCAGCCGGACGGCGTGGCGACATAGTAGGTGCCGCTGATGAAAGAAAGCGGGTGAAGGTGCAGCGAGTGCGCGGCGGTGGGCGGCATGATGTTCACCCAGCAATCGGTCATGTGGATGGTGCGGCCGCGGAGGTCGAGTTCGAGCGTGCGGGCGAAGGCGCGGACGTGGCGGGTGATCTTTTTTTCGAGATCGGCGAAGGTGCTGGAGAAGCGGTGGAGCTCGTTGAGGGAGGCGTAGGAGGTGTAGCCGCCGGGGTAGTTTTTTTCGCACCATTTGCGTCCGGCGGCATCGAAGTCGCGGAGCTGGCGGCATTCGTCGGCGAGGGAGTTGTTGAGGCGGGCGAGGCCGGAGCGTTGGAGCGGTTCGCAGTAAATGTAGGTGGGAAACCAAGCGCGGGCGGGCATGCGGGGAGCGAAACAGGGGACGCAGCGGGAGCGCAATGCGGGAACACGCGACGCGGCGGAGCGGCGGGTGACGCAGGCACGAAAAAGGCGCGGTGAGGGCACCGCGCCTGCATTTTGCCAGGGTGGACCGATCAGCCGCGTTGGGCGTGGGAGAGCTCGTGGTCGGTGGAGGAGCGGGCGTGGGGGGCGTGGCCCTGGCGGACCGCGGGACTGTTGAAAGCGATGAGTTGCCAGATGCCGAAGACGATGCCGAAGCCGACCGTGAGAAGCATGAAGACGAGGCGGGCGGTGCCGAGCGGTTCGGTTTGCTGCGGGAGCAGCCAGTAGAAAGCGGCGGCGCCGAGAGCGAGGGAAGCGACGAGACAGAAGATGCCCCAGACGATGCCGGCGCAGCGGGCGCAATCGCAGCGGAGGATGATGCTCGAACCGATGCCGACCATGATGACGTTCCAGACGAGGGGTAGAAAAAGCGGGAACGGATCGGGAGTGGGGGCGAGTTGAACGAGGAGCACGGTGCCGGAGACGACGAACAGCGCCGCACCGAGCAGCGCGCAAAGGGGTAACTTCTTCATAGGGGTAAGCCGGCGGGGTGGGGTGAGATTGGGGAGATCGGGGGAGGTGTCGAGGTCCGAGCCGGGTTGCGGAGTTTAGGAATGCTTTAGCAGACGGGAGAGGATGGCGCGGATGACTTCGTCGGGCGGTTTCGGAAGGGGATTAGGCTGCCGGTAGGTGCCGAAGCCGAGAGGTTGGTCGCGGTGGGCGCTGCGGATGTGGATGTGGAGTTGAATGAGGTAGGTTTTGAAGTCCCACGCCCATTCGTCGTGGTAGGTGATGACGGCGTCGACCTCTCGGGGCATCATGGTCATCGGGCCGGAGGAGGCTTCGAGGCCCATGGCCCGAAGTTCGGCGACGATGGCCTGATCGATGTGGTGATTATCGGCGAGGCGGCGTTCGACGTAGAAACGTTTGAGGGTGCTGAAATCGGTCCGCGGGTTCCGGTCGGTGTAGAGACTGGTGCAGGACGTGGTGAGAAAAAGTGCGAAGAGAGCCAGCAGCGCGGCGGCGAATTTCATCGAAAGGTATGGGCGTCGGTCGAAACACGGTTGGCTGCCGTATTCGACGAGGTTGGGCGAAGATCGTTCGATATTTGTCAGGTTTGGGGGAGAAAACGGGTGCGGAGGTCGGCAAGGCGGGCGCTCGCTTCGCGAAACGTGCGCAGGCGATCGAGGAGCCGGGCGGTGTGCGGATTATCGAGGAAGACCTGCTGGCGGGACTCGAGATCGAGTTTGGCCTGGGCGAGGGTGTCGGAGGCGATGAAATGGAGCTCGGGCGAGGAAGGGAGGGCGCCGGGAGATTGGTCGGGGTCGAGGTGTTCGAGGAGGAATTCGGCGAGGAAGTCGGGAAGGTGGAGCCGGTAGAGTTGGGCACCGAAGGCGTAGAGCCGCGTGGCGGTGGGGCGAAAATGGGAGACACCCTGGCTTTCCCAGTGGCGGGCGAGGGAGAGGCCGTCGTCGACGAGGTCGCTGGCTTCGTCGGCGAGGGCGTCGGTCGGTTCGTTGCGGCGGCTGGAACGATAGAGAATGCGGCCGATGGCTTCGCAGCGGGCGCGGCGGGCTTTGAGGGCGACGTCGGCGAGGGCGGGATGCTGGCGTTCGCCGGGCGAGGCGATGGAAATAGATTCACGGGCGGCGTCGGCGGCGCGGTCGTCTTCGTCGATCGCGAGAAGCGCGTTGGCCTGGTTCATCCACGCGGCGGCGAGGTTGAGCCGGAAGGAAGGGTGCGAATCGAGCGGAAGCGTGCTCAGAATGGAGATGGCTTCCTGCTGGCAGCGGACGGATTCGACGAGGGAGGCGGGATCGTTCTTGAGGTGAAAGACGTGGCCGCGGTTCATCCATGCGGCGCCGAGGCTGTTGCGGGCGTCGACGAGGGAGTCGAGCGGAAGGGTGCGGAAGAAGGCGATGGCTTCGTCGTAGGCGTGGACGGCGCGATCGAGGGTTTCGGGGGTATTTTGCCGCTGGAGGGCGTTGCCGCGGTTCATGGCGGCGAGCGCGAGCTGGTGGCGGACCTCGAGCTGAGCGACGGGAAGGGTGCGGAGGAGCGCGATCGCTTGTTCGTAGTGGCGGACGGCGTCGGCGAGAGATTCGGGAGAAAGGCGGGATTCGAGGGCCTGGCCGTCGCGCATGAGTTGGGCGACCTGGGCGAACGTTTCGGCGAGAGACATGGACGGGTTTAACCGCAGAGACCGCGAAGAGGGCAAGGACGCGGAGCGGCGGCCGCGCTTTTTGAAAAGAAAGCGCGGTGAGGCACCGCGTCTTCAGCGGAAAAAGAAGGGAAGGCGGTCAGGGCGTTGCTGACTTCTTGCGGAAGAAGCGGCGCCACGCGAGGGCGAAGCCGGTGTAAGTCAGGAAGCAGCCGCCGAGGGAGGCGAGGCCGGCAATGAACTGACCTCCGAAGCCGAGGGCTTCACCGGTGTGAAGGAAACGCGTCCACGAGCGGATTTGTCGACCGGCGCTGAGATCGGCGAAGGCTTCGGTGCGGAGGAAGTCGCCGGTGAAGGGATTCAGCGTGACGGTGGTGGTGGCGGTGCGCGGCCAGGTGCCGGGGAGTTTGACGATGAAGTTGAGCGGCTGAGGACCGGAGCGGCCGCCGCGTTCGGCGCGAGGAGGTGTTTGTTGCTGGTTTTGCGGGCCGGGGCCAGCGCCTCCGGGGCCGCGGCCGGGGGCGATGAGGCGAAGGGTGATTTGTTGAAAATCGGGGAAGGCGGTCTGGACGGCGGCGAACTGAGCTTCGCGGGAGAGCGGGCGGGCGCCGGGTGGAGGCGGGGGGAGTTCGGGCGCGGGAGTGGCGGCGGCTCCGGGGCCGCGCACGGGCGGTTCTTCGCCGACGAGGCGGTAGAGGAGATCGTTGCCCCAGCGGAAAGAAATGGGAACGGCGGAGAGGGTGAGGACGATGAGGATCGGCGCGGTCCAAAGGCCGATGACGTTGTGCCAGTTGAAGTCGCGGGCTTTGCCGCGGGCGCTCCAGTTGAAGAGCGAGACGGCGCGCACGCTGCGCCAAGACCAACTGCGCGGCATCCAGAGGTAGATGCCGGTCACCGCGAGGGCGAAAAAGGCGAGATTGCAGATGCCGTTGATGAGTTTGCCGGTGGGGCGCCGGTCGCCGCTGAGCGCGAGGTAGCGATGCCAGTCGACCATGACGTGCATGAAATCGTGGACGGCGGTGGAGGCGGGTTTGCGGAGTTCGCCGGTGTAGGGGTTGACGTAGACGGTGTTGTCGCGGCCGAGGGAAATCGCGACGGCGTCGCGGGGGTCGGCGGAAACGACGATGGAAGCGGGGCGAGCGTCGGGATTTTCGGCCTGAACGCGTTCGATGAGTGTATCGAGGGGAAGGCGGGTTTGGTTCTCAGCCGGGGCGGGGACGCGGCGGGCGTCGCGTTCGGACCAAGAGACGATTTGTTTTTCAAACGCGAGCACGGTGCCGGTGAAGCACATGATCGCGATCGAAAGACCGGCGATGAGTCCGGCGACGAGGTGGACCCAGAAGAGGACTTGGCGGAAGCGCATGGACGACGCGGGACGCGCGGGAAAGTTCAGGTAAGCGCGGGCGTCGCGGCAGTGGCGCGAGCGAAGCGGACGCGAACCCAGGAAAGATTATGAACGTCGTCGGCCGCGAGACAGGCGCAACGCGCGCGGAGGTCGGCGCAGCTCGCGAGATCGAGGATCAGCGGGAGCGTGCGGGGCGGTTGGCAGCGGTTGAACTGAACGAGCGCGCAGAATTGGGTTTCGAGCCAGCGGCGAAGACGGAAACAGGCGAGATAGTGGCGTTCTTCGGCGATGCGACGGAGCCGGAAGAAGGCGGTGAGGATCGTGTCGGCGTCCGCCTCGGCGGCGAGGAGCAGGCGGAGGTCGAGAGCGGCGTCGAGAGCGGCTTCGAAGGATTCGTCGGCGTGGTCGCGAGTGATGGCGGCGAGGAGCTGATCGACGACGGCGGTGCCGTGATTGAGAGGACAGCCGATGCCCGTGGAGGAGGTTTGGGGTGGGTTGGCGGTTGGGGCGGACGTGGCGGCGTTCATTAGGAGTGAAACTCAGTCTCAGCAGGGAGGCTTTAAAAAGCGCCGACGGGGGTCGGCGCAGAAGATTCGGAAGAAAAGGTGGCGATTTGGCGGAGCGAACCCGCTGAGCGGGTGGGCTCAGCGGGGATGTTGTGAGAAAGTAAGTTGGGAGAGGATCAGACGGATTTCAGATAGCTCTTGAGCATCCAAGTGGTCTTCTGATGCCAAGTGATGCGCTCGATGGCAAGATCCTGTGTTTCGAGATCGTTGGCGCGGCCGGCGGCGTCGCGGAGGGCGAGGGCGTCGTTGAGCGTCTTCTCGTGGGCGATGATGAGAGAGGCGACGTAGTCGCGGGCAGGAATCGGGCCGGTGGCGAACTCGTCGATGCCGGCTTCCTTGGCGAAAGCGCGGAGGCCGCCGAGGGCGTAGGCGTCGAGGGCGCGCACGCGTTCGGCGATGTCGTCGACGGCTTTGAAGAGGTGCTCGTATTGTTCTTCGAAGGCTTTATGGAGGGCGAAGAAGCCGGGGCCTTCGACGTTCCAGTGCGCGTGATGGGTCAGCGCCATGAGCGCGTAGGAATCGGCGAGGAGGAGATTCAGCGCGGAGACGACGGGGGAGTCGGTTTTGGCGGGTTTGGTGGATGTGTCGGCGAGCGATTTCATGCGAGCGAGTATGTTGGAGGTTGGGAGGTTATCAACTCGAAGCCGGATGATTTAGCTGCGCTGGAACGAGAAGGCGGAGTATGGAAACGGATTTCCGTGAATGGTTGCAGGGCGGAGTCAGGAAGGAGATGGCGGCCTGCGTAAACGCGTCGCCGGACGGGAAATTCCGCCGCGGCCGGCCTGGAGCCGGACCTCGAGGCGACTTTAACCTTGTGAGGAGACCCAGGGAACGGGACGGCGCGCGGTGGAAAGAGTGGTGTCTGCGTAGTGGAAAAGTGGATGCGGTGGTCGAAAGGAAGGAGACGGGGGCTTACATTTCGGCCCAAGTGCGGAGGAGATTGTGGTAGACGCCGGTGAGCTGGACGACGGACGGGTGATCGGGCTTTTCGGCGGCGAGGCGCTGGATGGCGACGTCCATCTCGAAGAGCATCGAGCGGTGGCCGTCATTGCGGATCATGGACTGCAGCCAGAAGAAAGAGCAGAGACGCGTGCCGCGGGTGACGGGCGTGACGCGGTGCAGGCTGGTCGACGGATAGAGGATCATGTGACCGGCGGGGAGTTTGACGGATTTGGAGCCGTAGGTGTCCTCGATGACGAGTTCGCCGCCGTCGTATTCGTCGGGATTGGCGAAGAAGAGCGTGCAGGAAAGATCCGTGCGAAGGCGATGGCCGGTGCCGGGGATGATGCGGATGGAACCGTCGACGTGCGTGCCGAAGGTCTGGCCGCCGGAGTAGCGGTTGAACATCGGCGGGAGGATGTGCAGCGGCAGGGCGGCGGACATGAACAGCGGGTTGCCGCTGAGCGCGCGAAGGATCGTGGCGCCGACTTGTTTCGCGACGGGGTTTTCGACGTCGAGCTGCTGGTTGTTTTTGACGCGTGCGCCTTGGTGGCCGGCGGTGGCCTTGCCGTCGATCCACTCGGCGGACTCGAGCAAGGCGCGGGCTTCGGCGACTTGGGCGGGCGTGAGGACGTTGGGGATGGAGAGGAGCATGGGATGGAAAAGCTGAGAGCTGAGAGCCTAGAGCCCAGAGCAAGAATGTGAGGTGGTTCGGCGGTTTAGCTCTGGGCTCTGGGCGATTGGCTCCTGGCTAGATTAGAACCGGAGGTCGGCGCTGAGGATGTAGGTGCGCGGGTCGCCGTAGTAGGCGCGGTTGGAGTTGTTGTTGATCGCGCGGGCGTAGAGCTTGTCGGAGACGTTGTTGATATTCAGGCGGACGCTGAAGTTCTTGGTGACGTCGTAGGCGAGGACGGCGTTCAAGATCCAATGCGACGGGAGCTCGGCGAGGTTGGTGTTGTTGAGCGAGACGCGGGACGCGCCGGTGTATTGCGCGCCGCCGCCGATGGTGAGGCCGAAGGGCAGGCGGTAGGTGGTCCAAAGATTGCCGGACCATTCGGGGGTCCAGTTCAGCTCGGAGCCGTCCTGGACGGGATTGGCGGCATTGGAGTTTTCGGAATCGAGGAAGGAGAGACCGCCGAAGAGTATCCAATTATTGGTGATGCGGCCGGAGACGCCGGCTTCGAGGCCTTGGACGGTTTGGTCGCCGTAGAGGGTGGGGACGCCGTTGGTGTCGGAAGCGACGGCGATGTTGGTGCGTTCGCTGCGGAAGAGCGCGAGCGAGGTGGTGAGCTTGCGATTGAAGAAGTCCCACTTGGTGCCGAGCTCGTAGTTGTAGGATTTCTGGGGCTTGGCGTTGGGCGAGTTTTGTCCGGTGGTGCCGGGCGTGCCGTTGCTGCGGGAGCCGTTGTCGTTCGAGAGATTGCTCGTGCCGGGCGGCTGGGCGGCGACGCCCCAGGAGACGTAGTAGGAGCCGTTGGGGGCGGGTTTGAAGACGAGGCCGAGTTTGCCGGTGAGGAGGAGGTCGTCGGTGTTGAACGGGGCGGTCGTATTCGTTGTGCGATCGAAGATGTCGTAGGAGACCTCGTAGTATTCGATACGCGCGCCCCCGGTGGCCTGCCAGCGTTCGGAGAGGCGGATGGTGTCGTAGGCGTAGAGCGCGACGGTATCGATGCGGATGTCGTCGATGAAACGATACGTCGGCGCGAAATTGGTGATGGGGCGGGCGGGGTTGGGATGGTAGGGGCTGGTGCCGACGACGAGCGTGGGATCGGTGGGCGCGCCGGCGGTGGTGACGTTGACGGTTTTGGAGAGTTCGCCGTTGGTGCCGAGGCCGGTCCAGTCGCGGAGGGTTTCGCCGTTTTCGCGGATGAGTTCGAGACCGCCGGCGAAGGAGTGATCGAAACGGCCGGTGGTGAACTGCGAGGCGATGTTGGTCTGGTTGACGAGCGTCTCGATCTCGCGGGCGAAGGCTTGGCGGTTGGTAACGACGAGCTCGGTCCGCTCGCCGGTGTTCATGTCGGGGCGGTTGTCGACGGAGCTCGGGACGGCGTAGAGGGCGTCGCGGTCGGTGTTGCTGTAGCGGGTGAAGTTGGTGAGGCGGATCGTGGGCGTGAGGTCGTGCTCGATGCGCGCGCTGGCGACGTCGACGGTGACGTCGTCGTAATCGCTCAGGAGGCCGTAGTAGCGGCTGCGGTCGATGGGCGCGGCGGGGCGGACGGACGTGCCGGTGCCGGGGAGGACGCCGGCGAGCGCACCGTAGTCCGGGCGGTCGCGTTGTTCGTCGTGCTGGTAGGTGAGGTAAACGCGAGTGGGGGAGCCGAGGCCGAAGGCGACGGAGGGGGCGATGCCCCAAGTTTTCTTTTCGGCGAAGTCGCGGCCGGCGACGCCGCCGTCCTGCCAGAGGGCGTTGAGGCGGAAGGCGGTGCCGTTGCCGTCGTCGTTGAGGGTGCGGTTGACGTCAATCGTGGCGCGGTTGCGCTCGATCGAGGCGTATTCGTCGAAGCCGTGGCTGAGGGTGGCGTTGGCGAAATTTTCGGACTGCGGAGTCTTGGTGACTAGATTGAGGAAGCCGGCGGCGGAGCCGCGGCCGTTGTCGCCGGCGGGGCCTTTGACGACCTCGACTTGGTCGAGGTTGTAGATGTCGCGGCCGTAGTTGCCGTTGTCGCGGACGCCATCGATGAAGATGTTTCCGGACATGTCGAAGCCGCGCATGTAGAAGCTATTCGAGCCGGAGACATGGCCGCCCTCGCCGGCGAGGAAAGTGATGCCGGGGGTGTTGCCGAGGACGTCGGCGAGGGAGGCGGCGCCCTGCTGGTTGAAGACCTCCTTGGGGATGACGGAAATGGTTTGCGGCGTGTCGACGAGCGGGGCGGTGAATTTGGGCGAGGCGACCTCGCGCTGCTTTTGGGCTTGGACGGAAAGCTCGGGGAGGATCTCGGCGGGGGCGTTGTCCTCGTCGGTGGTGTCCGCGGCATGCGCGCTGGTGGCGGCGGCGAAGGCGGCGAGGGCGGTGAGGCCGGGCTGGAGCGTGGAGAAGTCGAGCTTCGGGAGATTGGCGGTGTTCACGGGTCGATGGAAAAGGTGTGAGTGTGTGGCTCGGTGACGACGCGAGTTGAAGTAGAGACCCGATCTCAAAACAAGCGAAAAATGAGACGGCATCTCAGTCTCAATAAGAAAGCCGATTTGACGCTTAATGAGAATGCGGCCTTAACGGCGCATGGCCCGCTTGGATGTTTCCCTTGGCGAACGCAGCTATCCCATCGTGATTGAACGGGATGTGATTTCGGCGGTGGCCGGTAAGGTGCGCGAGTTGAGCGGCATGGGGAAGAAAGTGGCGGTGTTGACGGATGAGTCGGTCGCCAGAGCGCAGGCCGGTGCGATCGAGGCGATGTTTGGGAGGGACGCGCTGGTGTGGACGGTAGCGCCAGGGGAGGGGGCGAAGTCGTTGACGGAGTTTGGGCGGGTCTTGGATTTTCTTGCCGAAAAGCGAGTGGATCGCGGCGGGAGTTTGTGGGCGGTGGGCGGTGGCGTGGTGGGGGATTTGGGCGGGTTTACGGCGGCGGCGTGGTTGCGCGGGATCGATTTGTATCAAGTGCCGACGACGCTGCTCGCGATGGTGGACAGCTCGGTGGGCGGGAAGACGGGGATCAATTTGAAGGCGGGAAAGAATCTGGTGGGGGCGTTTCACCAGCCGAAGGGCGTGTTTATCGGGACGGCTTTGTTGGCGACGCTGCCGGCGCGGGAGTTTGCGGCGGGAGCGGCGGAGATCGTGAAGTATGGGCTGCTCGGGGACGCGACGTTGTTCGCGGAGCTGGAACGGGCGCCGTTGACGGCGGGCAGCGCGAATCTCGGCGAAGTGATCCGGCGGTGCTGCGAGATGAAGGCGGAGATCGTGGCGGCGGATGAGCGCGAGCTGGCGAAGGAGGGCGGGCGGGCGCTGTTGAATCTCGGGCACACGTTTGGGCACGCGATCGAGCAGGTGGCCGGCTATGGCGAGTATCTGCACGGCGAGGCGGTCGCGATCGGGTTGTGCGCGGCGGCGAGGCTGTCGCAGAAACTCGGATACATCGGCGACGCGGAGGTGGCGCGGGTGGAGCGGGTCGTGGCGGCGCATGGGCTGCCGGTGAAGCTGCGCGGGCCGCTGGAGATGGAGGCGTTGTTTGCGGCGATGGCGCGCGACAAGAAGGTGCGCGGAGGGGCGCTGCGGTTTGTGGTGTTGAAGCGGCTCGGCGAGGCGGCGACGCAGGACGGGGTGGCGAGGGGGGTGGCGGAGGAGAGTTTCGCGGAAGTGGGGGCGGGGGGATAAGAACCAAGATCCGAGCTCCAGAGAATGATCAGTGGCCAAGTTTCAATCTGGGTGGGTGACGCGGCCGGATATCTTGGAGCTTCTCGCCGCGGGCGAGCGGGGGGAGTTTAGGATTTAAGATTTTGGATTTGTGATCTCAGATCGAGGCAACCGCCCCACCTATGTCCGCCATCGATGAAGGAATCGTCCGCGAGTATTTTGAGCAGAACGGATTTCTTGTTCGCCAGGTGCGGAAGTATCAGGTGATGGCGCGGCGGAAGAGCGGGGACGAGGAGATCGATTTGATTGTTTATAATCCGGCGTGGGAGCGCGGGGCGCGGAGGCCGGATTTCTTTTTGTTTTCGTCGGAGCTGCCATTGATCCAGCGGGCGGTGGTGGCGGTGAAGCCGTGGCACACCAATGTGTTTTCGCCGGCGATCCTGAAGAGCAGCCCGGAGATCTTTCGGTTTCTCGAGGAGAAGGTGCTGAAGGAGGCGACGAAGCTGTTTCCGGCCAATGCGGGTGGCGCAGCGGAGGGGGAGCTGACGAAGATTCTGGTGTTGCCGAGTCTGCCGACGGCGGAGCCGTTTCGGTCGCAGAGCGTGGAGCTGCTGAAGCAGGCGGGGGTGGACGCGATCATTTCGTTTCGGGCGATGCTGCTCGATCTCTTGGACAAGGTGGAGATCAACCAGAACTACACGAAGAGCGACACGCTGCAGGTGCTGCGCATTTTGAAGAACTACGATTTGGTGAAGGATTCGCAGTTGGATCTGCTGTCGGGCTCACGCCCGAAACGGGCGTGAGAAGATCCAAGGACCAAGATCCAAGGACCAGGGAATTGCCAAATGGAAACCTCCAAAGGGGGAAAGATTGGTCGTTGGGAGATTGAAAATTCTCTGGAGCTTGGGGCTTGGAGGTTGGAGTTTTCCGCCGTGATTCATCCTACGGCGATTGTCGAAGAAGGGGCGCAACTGGGAGCGGATTGCGAGATCCACGCGCATGCGATCGTGACGAAGCACTGCGTGCTGGGAGACCGGGTGGTGGTGCATCCGTTTGCGGTGGTGGGGGGCGATCCGCAGTATTTGAAATTCGATCCGGCGACGGCCTCGGGTGTTAAGATCGGCGCAGGCACGGTGATTCGCGAACACGTGACGGTGAACCGCTCGATTTACCCCGGCGGGTATACGACGGTGGGCGAGAATTGTTTTTTGATGGCGGCGTGTCACGTGGCGCACGATTGCGTGGTGGGAAATCAGGTGGTGATCGCGAACGGTGCGCTGCTGGCCGGGCACGTGACGGTGGGCGACTACAGTTTCCTCGGAGGGAATTGCGCGATTCATCAATTTTGTCGGATCGGCGAAGGGGTGATGGTGGGTGGACTGGGGGCGATCACTCGCGATGTGGCGCATTTCACGATGGTGGCGGAGCGGGACGATATCGTGGGATTCAACGCGGTGGGATTGCGGCGGCGCGGCGTGAGCCGGCCGGCGATCGCGGAGTTGAAGCAGGCGTTTCAGGCCGTGTTTTTTCAGTCGGGCAACATCCGCGGGCTGGCGGCGGACGCGCTGGCGTCGGGGCTCTACACGACGGCGGAAGCGAAGCGGTTTCTGGAGTTTTTCTCGGAAGGGAAGCGGAGTTTTGCGCGGGCGCGTCGCGCGAGCGGGAGCGCGAGCGGGGGGGAGGATGGCGCGTGAAACTCGCGATGACGTGCGGGGATCCGGCGGGAGTGGGGCCGGAGATCATCGAAGGCTGGTTGAAGGCGCATCCGGAGGAAGCCGCGGACGTGGCGGTGATCGGCGCGGCGCGGTGGCTCCAGAATTTGGATACGCGCGCGGAGAAGATTGCGGTGGGCGACGAGGCGTTCGAGGCGGAGTCGGGGAAGCCGAGCGAAGCGGGCGCGCGGATCGCGTGGACGGCGATGGAGCGGGCGGCGATGGGGTGCTCGGGCGGGGAATTTTCGGGCGTCGTGACGGGGCCGGTGAGCAAGGAGTGGCTGGCGCGGGTGGGGTATCCGTTTCCCGGACAGACGGAGTTTTTCGCGGACCGGTGGGGCGGCGAGCCGGTGATGGCGTTTTGCGGCGGGAAGCTGCGCGTGGTGCTGGCGACATGGCACGTGCCGCATCACGAAGTGCCGCGTTTGCTGGGGCCGAATTTGTTGCGGCGAACGGTGGCGGCGGCGGTGGAGCTGGCGCGGGCGGAAGGGGTGGCGGAGCCGCGGATCGGCGTGTGCGGATTGAATCCGCATGCGGGGGAAAACGGATTGCTCGGGAACGAGGAAAAGGTGTTGTTGAATCCGGCGCTGGATCAGTTGCGACGGGAGTTTCCGGGAGTGTCGCGCTGCGAGCCGGGCGATACGTTGTTCGCGCGGGCTTTGCGCGGAGAGTTCGATGTGGTGGTGGCGATGTATCACGATCAGGGACTGGCGCCGCTGAAGCTGATCGATTTCGACGAGGCGGTGAACGTGACGCTCGGGTTGCCGCACGTGCGGACGAGTCCGGATCACGGCACGGCGTTTGGGATCGCGGGGAAGGGCGTGGCGCGCGGGACGAGTTTGGCGAACGCGGTGGAGGTGGCGCGGCGATTGACCGCGTGGCGGGCGGCGGAGTGATGGCGGGGAGAGGGTGCTCGAACTCGATCACAATCACGATTACGAGTAAGAGCACGAGGAGGAGTTGCGGGCGGCTTGCGGAGGAGGCGGCGCGGCGGTAGGCAGAGGAGATGAAATATCTGTCCTGCGCGGTGGTGGCGTGCGTGTTGACGGCGGTGGCTTGGGGGGCGGAGAAGCCGAGGATCACGTCGCAGGATCAGTTGCCGCGGTTCAGTTATCCGCTGACGGGCGACGTGACGGCCGTGCTGACGGATGCGGCGACGTATCAGAAATTGGCGGACGCGGTGCGGGGGGATTTGGAAAAGCTGCTCGAGGATTACGAGATCGCGGACCGTGCGACGCTGCGGGATGTGTTGAGCACGCTGTTGTCGATCGATCTGGAGGCGGGGCGATTCGACGCGGCGTGGGAGCGTATCCAAAAAATACGTGCGCTGGAGGAAAAGCCGGCGGCGAAGCTGACGACGGGATTGCTGGCGGAGAGTTATATCGAGGCGCGGCGGAGTGCGGGCTTCGCGGAGGAGCGGGTGTTTCGCGAGGCGTTTCGGACGGCGTATGCGGCGAAGCTGGAGGCGCTGCCGTGGGAGGTGGTGGGCGATTTGATCAAGCAGGTGAAAGGCAGCGCGGAGATCGTGACGGAGGCGTTGGTGAAGGGAAATCTGGCGAGTCAGTTTCAGCCGGGCGTGGACAAGACGGGAACGATCAGCGGGGACGTGGCGCAGTTGCTGGTGTCGCAGCGGACGAACGTGACGTTGTTTTTGCCGTTGCGGCGGGAGCGCGTGGACGTGTTGACCGCGTATGTGAAGGCGAACGAGAAAGTGAAGGCGGACATCTGGGCGGAGAGGAGTGTGGACCTGACAGGAGAGGGAGGGCTGACGCCGGTGGTGGTGGCGATTTGGGACAGCGGGGTGGACATGGCGGTGTTTCAGGGGCGCGAGTGGCGGAACGAGGCGGAGGAGATGAACGGGCGCGACGACGACGGGAATGGCTACGTCGACGACGTGCACGGGATCGCCTACGACATCGAGTCGCGTCGCGCGGCGGAGTTGCTGCTGCCGCTGAGTGCGGAGCAGCGGGAAGATTATCCGGCGATGCGGGCGCTCACGAAAGGTTTGCTGGACGTGCAGGCGGCGATCGATTCGCCGGAGGCGGCGGAGTTGAAGCAACGGATGGCGGCGCTGGAGGCGGCGGAGGTGAAAACGTTGATCGAAGGAATCAGTTTATTCGGGAACTACACGCATGGCACGCATGTGGCGGGGATCGCGGCGGCGGGGAATCCGGCGGTGCGGTTGATGGGGGCGAGGATCACGTTCGATCACCGGATGATTCCGTTGCTGCCGACGCGGGAGCGGGCGGAGCGGGAAGCGCAGGCGATGCGCGAAGTGGTGCGGTATTTCAAAGACCACGGCGTTCGCGTGGTGAACATGAGCTGGGGTGGATCGCCGCAGGACATCGAAGGGGCGTTCGAGGCGAACGGTGCGGGCGGGACGCCGGAGGAACGGAAGAAGCTGGCGCGGGAATTTTTCGAGCTGTCGCGGGTGGCGTTGATGGAGGCGATGCGGGAGGCGCCGGAGATCCTGTTCGTGTGCGCGGCGGGAAACAGCGACAACGACGCGGCGTTTGCGGAGATGATTCCGTCGGGGATCGATCTGCCGAATGTGTTGACGGTGGGCGCGGTGGATCAGGCGGGCGAGGAGACGTCGTTCACGAGTTTCGGGCGAAATGTGGACGTGCACGCGAGCGGGTTCGAAGTGGAGAGCACGCTGCCGGGCGGGGAGTTGATGAAATATTCGGGGACGTCGATGGCGTCGCCGAACGTGGCGAATCTTGCGGCGAAGTTGCTGGCGATCGAACCGGCGCTGACGGTGGAGGCGGTGATCGATTTCATACAGCGCGGGTGCGAGCGGTCGGAGGATGGGCGGATCAATTTGATCAATCCGAAGCGGAGCGTGGAATTGTTGCGGGAGGAGAAGGGGCGGAAGACGTGAGGGG